>WNFI01314739.1_pt2 | contig 28501 bp, 28 predicted proteins | sample 5400471 | NCBI WGS metagenome assembly WNFI01 (sample SAMN13153348, study PRJNA577476) | soil metagenome | isolation source: 100 cm saprolite on Douglas fir-dominated hillslope | place: USA:California | collected 2013-09-17
TGCCGGCCAGCGAGTGGAGACATCCAACGGCGAAATACGCACGTAGACGCTGTGGTCGATCGATTCTCGGACCCGGGTTCAATTCCCGGCGCCTCCACTGAGAACGAAGAGAGCTGACTAGCTGGCTTCGAGCCGACTAGTCAGTTTTTTTTCGGTTCTCGATCGGCATTCGGGCTAGCAAGTGTGTTAGGAACCGCCGGTAGCAGTTTCTCGGCAGATCCCGATCGGCGCTACTGCACGATTACGGGGCGCTTCATTTCGGTGTCCGCCCGGTCCTCACCCAATGGCCGGCGCTTCTTGAAGATGAACTCGGGTGCGAGCGCGATCCCCAGCAGTGTCACCGGAATGATCTGCTGCGTCTGAATTAGAAACGCGACGGCGATCGCTTGATTCTTGTCCATCCCGAATGCCGTCGCCGCCACCGCGTACATCACCTGGAAGAACCCGACATTGCCAGGTGTCGCGCGGACGGCGAAGCCAAGATTGACCGCGAGCAGCGCCGCGATCGTCGCCACGAGGGGAATGTCGAAGCCGGCTGCCATCGCGGTGAGGTGATACGTTGCGACCTGCAATCCCCACCCGATGACCGAGAGCAGCAGCGCGCCCACGAATCGCGGGCCCGTCGAGATCCCGCCGAGCGTATGCAGAAAGCGTTGGCCGTACTGTTTGGTCCGTGCCCACCATCCGACCGCGGGAGTGATCGCGGCTTCGACCTGTTCCGGCCGCCGGATAAGATAGATGAAAAGGAGGGCGATGATTCCGAGAGCGATCCAGGCGAAGACCCGCAACCGCTCGATCGACGGCGGAAGCGTCAGGAACGAGATCGCCAAAGCCAGCATCACCACATAGCCAACCAGCTCGAACATTCGCTCGAGCGCGAGCGTTGCCAGCACCCGCGCGCTGGGCAGGTGAGTCGCCCGCGCCACGAAGATGACGCGCGCCGCCTCGCCGCCGTTGGCGACGAGCACGTTGTTCAATCCCGCGCCGGCGAAGGTTGCGCGAATCGCCAGCCAAAGGGACGGCGACCCGATCGGGCGAAGAAAGACCCACCACCGCACGCCCTTCACGATGAGGCAGGCCAGATTCACGGCCGACGCGAGGAGCAGCATGTCGGTGTCGGCTTTCTTGATCTGCGCCCAGGTGTCGTGCCAGTTGACGGTGCGCGCGAAGAGCACCAAACCAACCAGAATGGCGAGCGTTATCACCGCTCGTCCCCATTTCATCACCCGGGAATTCATTCGGTTGGCACCGTCACGAACGCAAACTCGCGAGCGCGGAGCTCATCGACAATCCTCGGCACGGCCTCGGCCGTCTGCGTGCGGTCCCCGGCCATGTCGTATCCATCTCCATCGTGCAGGAGTAGGATCGATCCGGGACGCGACCCCTCGACGGTGCGACGAGCGATAACATCAGCCCCCGGCCGCGCCGAGTCCCACACTCCCAGCGACCAGCCGACCGTACGCTCACCGAGCGACGCGGCGATCCGCGACACCCACGGATTCCGAAAGCCATGCGGCGCGCGAAAGAGTCTTGGCCGCACGGCAGCGGCGCGTTCAATCGACTCGACCCCCATCGTCAAGTCGCGGCGGACGTAGGTCGGACCGTGAACGTGGAGCTTTCTATGGAAGTAGCCGTGGTTTCCCAGCACATGACCCTCGTCGGACATTCGCCTGACCAACTCGGGCCAGCGGTCCACATGTCGACCCAATACGAAGAAGGTCGCTTTCACGCCCCGTGCCGCGAGTGCGTCCAGAATGCGAGGGGTGGCGATCGGATTCGGGCCGTCGTCGAAGGTCAGTGCCACCGCGCGCTCCGAGGTGGGCAGGGAGCCGATGGGCCGGCCGAAGATCGGGCTGTTGCGGTGGTAAACGCCGTGCAGAGCGGCGCCGGCGACCGCGACGCCGCCGGCAACCGCCCCAATCATGCGGGAACGCGCACGCTACCGAGGACGGAGTGGTACACGTCCAGCACCTGCGAGGTCACGTTGGCCCACGAATAGTCGAGCGAGTTCGCGCGGCCGGTTCGGCCGAGGCGACTCGCCAGGCTGCTGTCGTCGAGGACTTGCACCAATCCGTCGGCGATCGCGCCCCGATCGCCGCTCGGGACCATCAACGCCTCGCGTCCGTGCTTGACCACGTCGCGGAACCCGAGAATGTCGGAGCAGACGATGGGCGTCTCGCAGGCCATCGCCTCGAGGAGCGTGATACCGAACGAGGCCTTCGTCGTGGGGCAGGCGTAGACAGTGCTGTTCGCGTAGTAACTGGGACGCCCTTCGAGCACGGCCCCGACGAAGACGATGTCCTTGGCGCCCTTCGCCTGACGATAGTAGTGGTCGCGGAGCGGGCCGTCGCCGACGACGACGAGCCGCGCGTCGCGTTGCTGGCTCTTGACCAGGCGGAACGACTCGATGAGGGTAGACAGACCGTTACGCGGGTCGAACCGGCCAAGAAAGAGGATCGTCGGAACATCGCGCTCCAAGCCCTTGGGGAGCGGCGCATCTGGGTGGAACACATCCGTGTCGATCCCGTTTGGGATGATTTGCCAGTCGGCACTGAAGTACTTGTTGAGCATCAGCGTCGTGCTGTGCGAGACGACGACGGCCGCCGAAAGCATGTCGAGCCGCTTCTGGAAGTACGGGCCGAATACCGAATAGGCCATCGACCGGTCGAAATACGTGTGGAACGTACCGACCACCGGACAATCGGCCTCTTCGATCGCCAGCAGCGGAAGGACGGGGGTCAGCGGCGAGTGGACGTGGACGACGTCGTACCGACCCTCGCGCAGCGTGCCACGAACCTGCTTGCGGATGCCGCGGCCGATTGTGATCCGGGCCTGCGACTGGTTCATGTACACAGGCTGGCTATGACCGAGGCGAATGACGTTCGCCTGTGGCTCAGCGCCCTTGATGTTCGAAGTAATGATGTCGACGTGGTGCCCGCGGCGGCGCGCCTCGCGCGCGAAGAAGTGGACGTGCTCGCAGACGCCGCCGAGATGGGGGTAGTAGTACTCGGTGACGAGGGCGATTCGCAGCGGCCGCCCGTCGAGCGAGACGGGCAGGCTGGGCAGATTGGGGAGGGGCGGCAAACGACGAGCCCCCTGTACCTTTATGCGATTATTCAAGGGCGGCGTGGGCGGCTGCTAGGCGGGCGATAGGAACGCGAAACGGTGAACACGAGACGTAATCAAGACCGATACGATGACAGTACTTCACGGATCGGGGTTCGCCCCCATGCTCGCCGCAGATACCGACCTTGAGGGTGGGCCTCACGCGCCGGCCGGCCTCTACAGCGAGTACGATCAGTTTGCCAACTCCTTCCTGGTCCAGCACCTGGAAAGGGTCGTCGGATAGTATACCACGATTTATGTAATCCGGTAGGAACCTTCCGGCATCGTCCCGGCTGAGGCCGAAAGTCGTCTGGGTGAGGTCGTTCGTGCCGAAGGAAAAGAAAGCTGCCTGACTAGCGATCTGGTCCGCGGTCAGGGCTGCACGGGGCAGCTCGATCATCGTTCCAACCGTGTAGTCGACGGCTTCGCCCATCCCTCCAAGAACCTGCTCGGCGACCTCGTCGATGACCCGCTTTTGATGCTCGAACTCGCGGTATGTAGCCACGAGCGGGATCATGATCTCTGGACGAACATCTATACCTCTTCGTTTCGCGCGAAGCGCCGCCTCGAAGATGGCGCGCGCTTGCATTTCGGTGATCTCGGGGTAGGTGATTCCCAGCCGGCAGCCGCGATGGCCGAGCATCGGATTCGTCTCGCGTAGCTGGTCGACAATGCGCGTCAGCTCTTCACGCGACAGACCCAGCGTGCGCGCGAGGAGCTTGTGCTCTTCGCCACCATGCGGCAGAAACTCGTGAAGCGGTGGATCGAGCAGGCGAATATTGACGGGCAATCCGTCCATCGCCTCGAAGATTCCCTCGAAGTCGATTCGCTGCATCGGCAGCAGCTTGGTGAGAGCCCGGCGGCGTCCGGCGAGGTCGCGCGCGACGATCATCTCGCGCATCGCGTGAATCCGGTCGCCTTCGAAGAACATGTGTTCGGTGCGGCAGAGCCCGATGCCCTCGGCCCCAAAGCCGCGGGCGATGCGAGCGTCTTGCGGCGTGTCGGCGTTGGCGCGGACGCGGAGGCGGCGAACCTCGTCGGCCCAGCCAAGCAGCCGGGCGTAGGCGGCGTACGTCGGCGCGTCGTCCGCTCGACGCGTTCCACGCACGACCGACATCACCTCGCTCGGGACGGTGGGTAGGTCGCCCAGGTAGACGTGCCCGGTCGCTCCGTCGACAGTGATCCAGTCGCCCTCGTGAACAGTCACGTCTCCGACGCGGAAGCGGCGGTGATCGAGGCTCACCTCGAGCTCCTTGCATCCGACGACGGCGCACTTGCCCATCCCGCGCGCGACGACCGCGGCATGGCTGGTCATGCCGCCTCGCGCCGTCAGGACGGCGCGCGCGACGACGATGCCGTGGAAGTCCTCGGGCGTGGTTTCCTCGCGGACGAGGATGACCCGCTGGCCGTGGTGCGCGCGCTCCACGGCGACATCTGGATCGAAGACGGCCATGCCGCTCGCCGCCCCGGGGCTGGCCGGGAGGCCGGTCGCGATGGGTGTCGCGCGCAGCGATCCGTCGATGACCGGATGCAAAAGCTGGTCGAGCTGCTCGGGCGCGACGCGCAGCACCGCTGTCCGACGATCGATAAGACCTTCGTCCGCCATGTCGTTGGCGATGCGGACCGCGGCGGCCGCCGTGCGCTTTCCACCGCGCGTCTGGAGGAGGTAGAGGCGTCCGCGCTCGACGGTGAACTCGAGGTCCTGCATGTCGCGGAAGTGGCTCTCGAGCCGCTTCTGTGTATCGATCAACTCCGTGTGGGCGGCCGGAAGGCGCGTCGCCATCTCGTCGATCTGGAGCGGAGTGCGAATGCCGGCGACCACATCCTCGCCCTGCGCATTCACCAGGAACTCGCCGTAGAACCGGCGTTCACCGGTCGATGGATTGCGAGTGAAGGCGACGCCCGTGCCCGAGTCGTCGCCCATGTTGCCAAACACCATCGACACGACATTGACGCCGGTGCCAAGGTCGTCGGCGATTCCGTTTGCCCTCCGATAGTCGACGGCCCTCTTCAGCGTCCACGATTTCCAGACGGCCTCGATGGCCCCCCAGAGTTGCGACTCCGGTTCCATCGGAAACTCCGCACCGGTCTTGGCGCGAACGAGAGACTTGTACTCCTCGACGAGGTTACGGAGCGTTTCTTCATTGAGATCGGAGTCTGCCGCCGCGCCGGTCGTGAGCCGTTTGGCGCTGAGCAGCTGCTCGAAAGATTGCGACGGCACGCCGAGTACGACGTCACCGTACATCTGGATAAAGCGCCGAAAGGAATCGTAAGCGAAGCGGGCGTTGCCGCTCTGATCGGCGAGACCGATCACGGTGCGGTTGTTCAGGCCGAGGTTCAGGATCGATTCCATCATGCCGGGCATCGACACCGGCGCGCCGGAACGGACCGACACGAGCAACGGTGTCTTCGGATCGCCGAACTTCTTCCCGGCGAGCGACTCGACACGGTGGAGGGCCGTTGTGACTTCGGCGCGCAGTGCGTCGGTGACCTTGCCGCCGGCGAGGTATTGAATGCAGACGGGGCAGGCGATCGTGAACCCAGGCGGAACCGGCACGCCGAGGTTCGTCATCTCGGCCAGGTTCGCGCCCTTGCCGCCGAGCACCGCCTTCATGTCCCTCGTTCCTTCCGCCGATCCGCCGCCAAAGAAGTACACTGACCGATCGGAGGTGGCGGTTGCGACTTTGCCTCCAGCGCGCGACTTCGGAGCGGTAGTCTTCGTTGCTTTCATCGTCGGTTGCGTCCGCGAATCGTCCCGAGAGACAGAGTTTCCCCTTCGCTTCGCTCAGGGCGACCGGCGCATCAGCAGCCGCAGCCGAAACGAAGTTTGTCGGGATCGGTGGGCGGAGCCGTCGGATAGTCTCCGGAGAAACACGCGTGGCAAAAGCCGTGCGGGCCGTTCGGCACGGCGTTCAACATGCCGTCGAGCGAGAGGTAGCCGAGCGAATCGACGCCGAGGTGAACCGCAATTTCGGCCTCCGTCATCTTCGCGGCGATCAGTTCCTCGCGCGAGGGCGTATCGATGCCGTAGTAGCATGGCCCAGTCACCGGCGGCGAGCTGACGCGGAGGTGGACGGTCTTTGCGCCCGCGGCACGCACCATCGCCACCAGGCCTCGGGTGGTGGTGCCCCGCACGATCGAGTCATCGACCATCACGACGTTCTTGCCGGCGAGGACCTCGCGCACGGGATTGTACTTGACTCTGACCTTCGCGTCGCGGCCCGCCTGCGTCGGTTGAATGAAGGTGCGACCGACGTAGTGGTTACGGATCAGCGCCAACTCGTACGGCAGGTGGCTCTCTTCAGCGAAGCCGAGCGCCGCCGAATTCGATGAGTCGGGAACGCTGAAGACGAGGTCCGCGCCCTTCGCCGGGTGTTCCTTCGCCAAGCGTCTGCCGAGGGCGCGACGGGCGCGATCGACCGAGCCGCCGAAGACGCGGCTGTCGGGTCGAGCAAAGTACACGTATTCGAAGACGCAGCTTCTCGATTCCTTGTGCGGCAAGGGGTGCGTCGATCGCAGTCCCTCGTTGTCGACGACGACGACTTCGCCAGGCTCGACATCGCGCAGGTACGTCGCCCCAACGATATCCAGGCCGCAGGTTTCGGAAGCGAACACGAATGCGTCGCCGAGCTTGCCCATGGCAAGCGGACGCCAGCCTCGCGGGTCGCGCACGGCCATCAGCGTGTTGCCAAGGCTGATGATCAGACTGTACGCGCCTTCGACGCCGTTGAGCGCTTCGGCCACGCGGTCTTCGGGCTTGTTCGCGGTCGATCGTGCGAGCCGGTGCACGATCACCTCGGAGTCGTTCGTCGATCCAAAGATCGAGCCCTGATCCTCGAGCTCGGCGCGGAGCTCGCCGGAGTTGGTCAGGTTGCCGTTGTGGGCCAGGGAGATCGAGCCGCCCCGCGACCGCGCGAGCATCGGTTGGGCATTGTCGAGCGTGGACGAGCCGGACGTGCTGTAGCGCGTGTGGCCGATCGCGGCGACCCCTGGAGAGCGCTCCATCTCCTGCGCCATCCCGTCCGTCATCGTCCCCATTCGGCGGAATGCCGTGGCGTCGCCGCGAGCATCGATCGACACAACCCCGACCGACTCCTGGCCGCGATGCTGTAACGCATAGAGGCCCATTTGAGTCAGACGCACCGCCTCAGGATGCCCGTGAACGCCGAAGATGCCACACACTATGAGAAACGGTGGGTTGGTGGGTTGATGGATTGGGTTGGGAAGCTATGACGCTTCGGCAACCGCGGGCTTGGACATGATGCGGGGGATCGTTTCGAAGTAGTCGTCGTCAAGATCAGCGAGCGGAGCGTTCAGGCGTGCCTCGTCGGTGGTGATGGAGAGCGTTTTCGTTTTCGCCACTACGCCGATGACAGTGGCTGGAACGTCGTAACGCTTGGCGATGTCGAGCAGATGCTGCGGTTTTGCCGTCGAGACGACGATGCGTCCCTGGGCCTCTCCGAACAGTAGCGCCCGCGCAGGCAGAGCCTTGAACTTTCCCGTGAGATCGATGTCGGCTCCGAGCTGGGCATCGCGGTTGACGAGGCAGCATTCGGCGAGCGCGACCGCAAGGCCGCCGTCGCTGCAATCGTGCGCCGTCCGCACGAAGCCACCCTGGATCGCCTCGAGGAGCGAGTCGATCAGCCTTCGTTCGGCGGCCAGGTCGCAGCGCGGCGGCGCTCCGGCCACGATTCCGTGAATTCGGGCGAGGTATTCGCTTCCTCCCAACTCGCCGGTCGGCTGTCCCAACAAGACGACCGAATCGCCAGCGGTCGTGAACGCCGCGCCCGTGACGTGCTCGAGCGACTCGACCACGCCAACCATCCCGATGACGGGAGTCGGATAGACCGGGCCCATCGGACTCTCATTGTAAAGCGAGACATTCCCGCCGGTGACCGGCGTGTCGAGCGCAATGCATGCTTCGGCGATCCCTGCGACCGCCTCACGAAGCTGGAAATAGGTCTCGGGCTTCTTCGGATTCCCGAAGTTGAGATTGTTGGTGATCGCGCGCGGTCGGCCGCCCGCGCAGGCGACGTTGCGCGCCGCCTCGGCCACCGCCGTGCGCGCGCCCATCCGGGGGTCCAGATAGACGTACCGCGCATTGCAGTCAGTCGAGACGGCGATCGCCCGATGTCCACCACGAACGCGGATGACAGCGGCGTCTCCACCGGGCTGAATCATCGTATTGGTACGAATCGTGGTGTCGTATTGCCGATAGACCCACCGCTTGCTGGCGATCGTTGGCGAGGTCAATAGCTGCCGCAACGTCCAGACCGGATCCTTTTCCGCGGCGCGCGGCGAAGTGCTCGATACGTCCTGGGCCCGAAGTCGCACGATGTCGCTGCTCTCGCGTGCTTCAGGCGTGTACGTGGGACAGTCGGTGACAAGACGGATGCCGGGGAACTCCGCGACGACTCGGTCACCTTCGGTCACACGATACACTGGCTCCGCGATGACCTCACCGATCACTGCGGCCGTCAGGTCCCACCGATCGAGGATCGCCGTGACTTCCGCCTCGCGTCCGCGTTTGGCGACGACCAGCATGCGCTCCTGCGACTCGCTGAGCAGAATCTCATAGGGCGTCATGCCCGCTTCGCGAACCGGAACTTTGGTCGTGTCGATCGTGACGCCCACGTCGCCGCGGGCGGCCATCTCCGCCGATGACGACGTGAGTCCGGCCGCGCCCATGTCCTGGATGGCGACGATCGCACCGCTCTTGATCAGCTCCAGGCTCGCCTCGAGCAGCAACTTTTCGGTGAACGGATCGCCGACTTGGACCATCGGACGCTTGGCTTCATTCTCCTCGGAGAGATCGGCAGAGGCGAACGAAGCCCCGTGAATCCCATCGCGACCGGTGCGGGCGCCGACGGCGATGATCGGATTACCGACGCCGCTCGCCACGGCCCGGATCAACTCATCCTCGCGCAACACGCCGACGCACATCGCGTTGACGAGGGGATTGCCCTCGTACGACGGGTCGAAGCTGACTTCTCCGCCGATGGTCGGCACACCCATGCAGTTGCCGTAGTCGCCGATGCCTTTCACGACGCCGGCAAAGAGGTAGCGCACGCGGGCGGAGTCGAGCGATCCGAAGCGCAGAGAGTTGAGCAACGCGACGGGGCGCGCCCCCATGGTGAACACGTCACGGAGAATTCCGCCGACACCGGTCGCGGCGCCCTGGTACGGTTCGACCGCCGACGGATGGTTGTGGGACTCGATCTTGAACGCCACCGCGAGTCCATCGCCAATCGATATGACGCCCGCGTTCTCGCCCGGACCTTGAAGCACCCAGGGTGCTTTGGTTGGCAACGTCCGCAGCAGGGGACGCGAATGTTTGTACGAGCAGTGCTCGCTCCACAGCGCACTGACGATTCCGAGCTCGGTAAACGTCGGAGTCCTGCCGAGCATGTCGACAAGGATCTCGTACTCCTCGGTCGTGAGTCCGTGCTCGGCGATCAGGGCCGGCGTGATCATCGGATCACCGAGCCGAGGCGCGACGACGGACGGCTTCAGCGGTGATACGGCAGTTGCAGGCATCAGGCAGCGACTCGCGACAACATCGATTTGAAGATGCCCAGGCCATCGGTTCCGCCAACCAGCGGATCAGCCATGCGCTCCGGGTGCGGCATCAGACCCAATACGTTTCCGCCGTCGTTGATGATGCCTGCAATGGCACGCATCGAGCCGTTCGGGTTCCACCACTCGTCGGCATCTCCGGGCCCCGACACGTATCTGAAAACCACGCGGCCCTCACCGTCGAGTCGATCCAACGCATCGTTGTCCGCCGTGTAGCGGCCATCACCGTGCGCCACAGGCATGGTGAGCACGTTGCCCTTGTCGTACGCGTTGGTGAATAACGTATCTGCTGTTTCGACGCGCACTCGCACCGGCTGCCCCACGAATTTGAGGCTGGCATTTCGGAGCAACGCGCCGGGCAGCAGACCGGCCTCACAGGCAATCTGAAACCCGTTGCAGATCGCCAGGACCGGTCCGCCGCGATCGGCGTGGGCGCACACCTCGCGCATGATGGGACTGAATCGGGCAATCGCGCCGGCGCGGAGATAGTCGCCGTAACTGAACCCGCCCGGGAGGATGATCACGTCCGAGCCGGCGAGGTCGTGGTCCTTGTGCCACAGATACGAGGCCACTTCGCCCAATCCGTCGATCACCGCATGGTAGGCGTCGTAGTCACCATTTGAGCCGGGAAACGTCACGATGCCGAATTTCATGCGGCCCTCACGCTGGCGATCTCGAAGTCCTCGGTGACAGGATTCGCGAGCAGCTTTTGACACATCGTCCGCGTCATCGCGTCGGCTTCCGCCGACGTGGCCGCGTCGAGCTCGAGGATGATGTGTCGTCCGACGTGGGCGTCCTTCACGCCGGCAAAGCCCAGACTGTGCAGCGCATCGGCGACGGCCTTGCCCTGCGGATCAAGAATACCGCGTCGCGGGACGATGTGCACGGCAACTGTGAAGCGACTCATGTATTGGGAGTGGGATCTCGGGGAGGTTCAGGCGGAAAGGGCGGTCCGGGGCGCAGACCGCGATTGCGGCGCCGCTTGCGCCGGCGCTGGGAGCGTTCACGCTCGGCGTCTTCGTCAGCGGGTTCGGCGGCGACCGCGCGAGCGCCTGGCCGATGATCGACCGGCGCGCCGTTCGCGTCCCAGTAGATCTCGTCCGGTGACCCGGCGCGTCCAATCAGCCCCGTGATGGCCCAGCGGACCACGCCGTAACCCACGTACGCGACCAGCGCCGGAAAAATGAACTCCTTCCGGAAGTAGATCAGACCGATCACGGAGCCGACGACGACGAGTGACCCGAGTCGCTGGCGCGTCGTTCTGTAGCCGATGGAAGGGAAGGCCGCGTACGGCACGTCCGAAATCATCAGCGCCGCGAGGATGGCCATGAGAAAGCCGATGATCCGCTGCCACGGCAGATCGGCCAACGTCTTGTCGTCGGTGAACAGAATGACCGTCTGCTGATACAGCGGCGTCTGGCTGAACCAGTAGTACGTAGCCAGGGTCATTCCGGCGGCGGGGCTCGGCAGGCCGTGGAAGTAGGACTTCTTCCGGCCAGCCTGTTCGACGTTGAAGCGCGCAAGACGCATCACCGCGCACGACGTGAAGATGAAGACGAGCAGCCACTGCCAGTTCTGGGTGTTCAGGACAGCGAAGTACATGATCATCGCCGGCGCGAGGCCGAAGGAAATCGCATCGACGAGCGAGTCGAGCTCTTCGCCGAAGCGACTACCGGTGTTGGTCGCGCGCGCAACCCGTCCATCGAGGGCGTCGGCAAATCCCCCGATCACGATGAACCGGACTGCCAGATCGTAGTTGCCCCGAGCGGAGAGCACGATTGAATTGATGCCGCAAAACAGATTGAAGAGCGTGAATCCGTTGGGCAGGAACACCACCGCCCGGCGTACGCCCTGGCGCTCGCGGGGCCGCTGTTCGTCTCTCATCGATGCGTAAGCTCGGCGAGGACCGTCACACCCGCGACCGCGACGTCGCCCGGTTTGACGCGGAGCGTCGCGTCGAGCGGAACGAAGACATCGACGCGCGATCCGAAGCGAATGAGACCCATCCGCTCACCCTGCTTCGCCTGGTCTCCGACCTTGGAGTAGGTCACGATCCGGCGCGCGATGAGTCCGGCGATCTGGCGAACGAGAATTCGGTTCGATCCGGCTTCGATACCCACCGACGTCTGCTCGTTCTCGAGACTGGCTTCCGGCGCGACGGCGTTGAGAAACCTCCCGGGATTTGCCTGCACGTATTGGACGACTCCCGTGACGGGATACCGGTTCACGTGGACGTTGAAGATATTCATGAAGATCGACACGCGTTGCGCGCGGCCTTTCACGAACGTCGGCTCGTCCACTTCGGTCACGAGGACGACCTTGCCGTCCGCGGGCGAGATGACGATCTGATCTCCGCGGGCTCCGGAACGCTCCGGATCGCGGAAGAACGACGCGACCCAGATCGCGACGACCAACAGCACGAAGCCAAACAGCCAGATGGGCCAAGACCGCCTCGTCACGGCGACGAGAATCACCGCGGCGGCGATCAACGCCGAGCCGACGATGAACACGAGACCCTCGCGCGCGAAGTTCATCCCGACTCCGTTGTATCGAGCTCCGAACCAGTGATTCGGCGAAAGGCGTCCAGATAGCGAGCGCTCGTCGCGTGCACGACGGCGGCGGGAAGCGGCGGCGGTGGCGCCTCGCCATTCCACCGCCCGGCTATTCGCTCGCCATCGAGGTAGTCGCGCAAGGGCTGTTTGTCAAAACTTGGTTGACCGCGACCCGGCGCATAGGACTCAGCGGGCCAAAACCGCGAGCTGTCCGGCGTGAGGACTTCGTCGATCACAATCACCTTGCCGGAGTTGCCGTGACCGAACTCGAATTTTGTATCGGCGATGATGATCCCGCGCTCTTCGGCGATGCCGAGACCGGTCTGATATACCTGCCGACTCAGCCGCTCGAGCGTCGCGGTGGTGTCCTTGCCGATGATGTCGATCATCCGCGCGATGGGGATATTCTCGTCGTGACCGGTCTCCGCCTTCGTGGCGGGGCTGAAGATCGGCGTCTCGAACTTCTCTGATTCGCGCAGTCCCGCGGGGAGGCGCTCGCCGGCCAGCGTTCCGGTTGATTTGTACTCCTTCCACGCCGAGCCGGACAGATACCCGCGAACGACGCACTCGACCGGGAACACCGTAGTGCGGCGGCAGAGCATCGCGCGACCAACGATCGAATCGCGGCGCCCGCGAAGCTCCGGCACCATGGTGATGATCTCGTCGGCGTCGGCGGAGATCATGTGATGATCCACGCCAAGCTGGCCGAGCCACCACGCCGTCATTTGCGTCAGCACCGCGCCCTTATACGGAATGGCCTCCTTCATGACGACGTCGAAAGCGCTGACGCGATCGGTGGCGATCAGTAGCAGCCGATCTCGGCCAGCGTCATAGACCTCGCGAACCTTGCCGCGCCGAACGTGGCGTAGCGGCAGCGCCATCATCGTCACGACGCTCATACGAAGACCTCCTCGCGACGCCGGCCCGAGTCCTTCGTGGCACTGAGCAACGGGGCTACGACTTCCGTGAGAAACTCCTCGACCTGTTGCGGCGCTCGACCGACGAACCGGAAGGGCTCGAGCGTCGCGCGGAGGTCATCGATCGAGACGTTGAATGACCGATCCGCCGCGAGACGCTCGAGCAAGTCATTCGGCTTGCCGTCGTGCTTCACGGCTTGAGCAGCGGCGATGCTGTGGCGACGAATGCGTTCGTGAACATCCTGGCGATCTCCACCCGCGCGCACGGCCCGAACGATCAACTCCTCGGTCGCCATGAAGGGCAGCTCGTCCATCAGCCGGCGGCGAATGCGCTCGGGATGCACCTCGAGCCGGGTGACGATGTTTCCCATCAGAATCAGAATCGCTTCGGTCGCCAGGAACGACTCCGGAATCGTGAGGCGGCGATTGGCGCTGTCGTCCAGCGTGCGTTCGAAGAATTGCACGCTGTGCGTGAGATTCGCGTTCGGCTCGAGCAGCATGACGAAACGGGCGAGCGAGGCGATGCGTTCCGACCGCATCGGATTGCGCTTGTAGGCCATCGCCGACGAGCCGATCTGCTCGTCCTCGAACGGCTCCTCGATCTCGCCAAAGGCCTGCAGAACGCGAAGGTCGCCGCTGAACTTCGACGCGCTGGCGGCGATTCCCGCGACGACGCCGAGGATCTGCGCGTCGAGCTTGCGCGTGTACGTCTGACCGGAGACCGGAATGGCCGTCTGAAATCCGATCTTCTCGACAACGCTTCGTTCGAGCTGCCGAACTTTCTGATGATCGCCGCCAAACATCTCGAGAAAGCTCGCCTGAGTGCCGGTCGTCCCCTTGACGCCGCGGCAGGGTAGCGTCGCGATCCGCAAGTCGATATCGACGAGATCGAGCACCAGATCCTGCATCCAGAGGGTCGCGCGCTTGCCGACCGTCGTCGGCTGGGCGGGCTGAAGATGCGTGGAGCCGAGCGTCGGCTCGTTGGCCCACGTTCTGGCGAAGTCGGCGAGCCCGCGCAGCACGTCCACGATTCGACTGCGGAGGATCGTCATTCCCTGGCGCATCAGAATGAGGTCCGCGTTGTCGGTGACGTAGGCGCTCGTGGCGCCGTAGTGGATGAACTTCCTCGCGGCCGGCGCGACGTCGGCGAACGCGTGTACGTGCGCCATGACGTCATGCCGGTAGCGCTTCTCGTACGCCGCCACGGCGTCGAAGTCGATGTCGTCGAGGTGGGCACGCATCTCGGCGATCGCGTCAGCGGGAATGTCGACGCCCAACTCGCGCTCGGCCTCGGCCAACGCCAGCCATAGGCGCCGCCAGTGACCGTATCGATTGCGAGGCGACCACACCGCCGACATTTCGCGCGATGCGTAGCGTTCCGCGAGCGGCGAGGAGTACGTGTTCTGGTCGGTCATCGAATTCGAAACGGTAAGCTCCGGTATTGAACGGCGCCGCGATAGAACACCATTTGCAGCACGCCCGCAGAGTAATGGTCGAAAGCCCGTTTCGCTTCTTCGGCAGACCTGATCGGCGTCTGATTGATCCAGGTGATCACATCGCCCTCCTCGAGGCCGGTCGCATCGCCGAGGGCACCAGACGCCTTGAAGACCAGCGCACCCTCTGGAGCTCCGAGCCGACGCTGGGCCTGAATGGCCGGCGTCACCGTCACCAGCTCGAGTTCCTTGAGGACTTGCACCTTGGACGCGGCGACATCTGGAAGATCCCTGATGGTCGCATTCACCGACAGGAGCTGGCCGCCGCGCTTGACCGCAATCTTCGACACGTCGCCGACATGAAGGTCGAGCAGTGCCGCATCCCAATCGTAGGAATTATGAATGGAACGGGGCCCGAGTTGCGTGACGACATCGCCACGCCGCAGACCCGCGCCTTCAGCGGGAGACCCAGGCGCCACGTTGGCGATGACTGCCCCGACACTGATCATGTCTCGCGGATTGCGCGTCGTCGCCTGCTGGAGTTGGACGCCGACCCACGGGCGGCGCACCGATCCGTGCTCGAGGAGATCGTCCACGACCCGCGACACGCGATTGATGGGAATGGCGAAGCCGAGGCCGACGGAACCTCCGCTCATCGAGTAGATCGAGCTGTTCACGCCGATGACTTCGCCGTCGGCGTTGACGAGCGGCCCGCCGGAATTGCCGGGGTTGATCGCCGCGTCCGTTTGAATCATGTCGAAGTATTGTGCGGGCCCGTCGCCGCGGTCGACGAGATTTCGTCCGACACCGCTGATCACCCCGGTGGTGACGCTCGGCTCGCTGTTGCCGAGAAGAAAACCGTATGGATTGCCGATGGCGATCGACCACTCGCCCACGAGCAGATCCGCCGAGTTACCGAGCTTCGCGACCGGCAGGCCCCTGGCGGCGATTTTGATGACGGCGATGTCGTTCGTCTCGTCGGTGCCGAGGCGTTTCGCGGGGTAGACAGTGCCGTCGCGTAGCATGACCGAGATTGAATCCGCTCCGGCGACGACGTGCGCGTTGGTCACGATCACGCCGTCGCTCCGGACGATGAACCCGGTGCCGAGTCCCGGCACGATTCGCGTCGCATCCCGCGCTCCGAACATCCGCGCGAATTCATCCGGTCGAACCTGTTCGACCATCGTCGTCTGGACCGTGACGACCGTGGGCGAAACCATCGCCACCGCCGACGTGATTGCCGTACGCCGACTGTCGCTTACGCCCGCGGCTCCGCTCGCGCGCGCCTGAGCGGACGAGTTGGTCGGCGCCCTCGAGCATCCCACGATGAGTGTCCCCACGAGCAGTCGGTGCCAGGCCGCGTGGATTCTCTTCATGTGCTCACGTACAACGCCGCCGGATACTCGACGGACTCGAGAAAGAGCGCATGCGCCGGGGCAGGCGCCGATGCGTCGCGATTGTTGGGCGCGTCGAGCAGAGCATCGATGTCGCCAACCGGACGCCGCCCCGCTCCAATCTCGAGCATCGTCCCCACGAGGAAACGCACCATGTGATGCAGAAAGCGGTTCGCTTGCACCACGAACACCAGTCCGCCCGGCCGGTCATTCCACCGAGATTCCGTCACCGTACACCGTTGATCGTTGGTTTCGGGCCCCGTTCCGTAGGCTGCGAAGGCGCGAAAACAGTGATCGCCGGTGACGCGGCCCGCCGCGGCATCGAGCGCCGCGCGGTCGAGCGATCGCTTGTACCCGAGCTCGTATCGCCGGCGAAAGGGACCATTTGCCTCGTCATCGGTTCCTATGAGATAGCTATAGCGCCGCGAAGCGGCGCTATAGCGTGCGTGGAACTCGGGACGCATGTCGAAGGCCTTCGCCACCCATACGTCCGACGGCAGCACCGCATTCAAGGCCCGTCGAAGCTGCGCGGATTCCCATCGCGCCGGGACGATCACGCCGACCGCTTGCCCGCGCGCATGTACACCCGCATCCGTTCGACCAGACCCGAGAGCCGAAATGGGCCTGTCACAAAGGCGCTGGAGCGCCTCTTCGACCACCCCTTGCACCGTACGCTGCTCCGGCTGTCGCTGCCAGCCACTGAAGTCCGCGCCGTCATACTGCAACACGAGCTGCACGGTGCGATCGGCCATCGAAATAGAAAGTTAGTTAGAGGCGAAAGAGCTGGCTAGCTGACCAGCTGACTAGCCAGCTATTCTTTCCCCGTGTCCACCGCTCCTTCGGCGCTCATTCCGACGGTCATCAAGCGACTGGTCGCCGGGGAATCGACCCCCGCGGCCGAGCTGACGGCCGCGTTCGACCTCGTCATGCGAGGCGACGCGACGCCCGTGCAGATCGCCGCCCTGCTGGTTGGCCTCCGCGTCAAGGGAGAGACACCTGACGAAGTCGCCGCGGTCGCCCGGGCGATGCGGAATGCGATGGTCGTGCTGTACGACTCGGACCCGGATTCGCTCGTCGATACCTGCGGAACCGGCGGCGGCGCCGTCACCACGTTCAACATCTCGACGGCGGCGGCATTGCTTGCTGCCGGCGCCGGCGTCCGAATCGCCAAGCATGGCAACCGGTCGTTCACGTCGCAGTGCGGAAGCGCCGACGTACTCGAGGCGTTGGGCGTCGCGATCGAGGTGCCGACGGCGGCGATGGAACGTGCGCTCAAGGAGGCTGGCATCGTCTTCATGTTCGCGCCGCTGATGCATCCCGCCATGCGCCACGTCGGTCCCGTGCGCCGCGAGCTTTCAGTACCGACGGTCATGAACATGGTCGGTCCATTGGCCAACCCTGCACGAGCCGGCCGTCAGGTCGTCGGCGTCGCGGACCGGCGTCGTGTCATGCTCATGGCGGGAGCACTCTGTGAGCTCGGGACGGTGCATGCGATGGTCGTGCACGGCGCCCCCGGCATGGATGAGGTGTCGCCGCTTGGTCCGACGCAGGTCATCGAGATTCGTGGCACTAAAACGACCGAGTGGACAATCGATCCAAGCCGCTTCGCGCTGGGCCGGATCAGGACCGAAGACCTCGCCGGAGGGCCGCCGGCGGAGAACGCCGCGATCGTTCTCGAGGTGCTTCGTGGAAACGGCCCGCCGGGTGCAGCAGCGGCGGTCGTACTCAACGCCGCAGCTGCCATTTACGTCGGGGGAAAGGCCAGCTCGTACGATGACGCCGTCGAATGCGCGTCGACGGCCTTGAAGGCTGGCGGCGGAATCGCAGCCTTGGATCGCCTGCGAGTTGCCTCAAAACCCTGACTTTTGGTCGCTTTTTTTCTAGTACCGCCTCAGGACCCCAACGACGACGCCCTGGATCTTGATGTCATGCTCGTTGACGTAGATCGGATCCATCGTGGCATTCGCCGGCTGCAGCCGAATCCGCCCGTCGCGCTCACGGTAGTACTTCTTGACCGTCGCCGACGTGCCGTCGATGAGCGCGATGACGGTCTCTCCGTTGTCGGCCCGCCCTCGATCGTTTACGACGACAAAATCCCCGTCGCGAATCTGCTCATCGATCATCGACATTCCGCGAACCCGTAAGACGTAGTGCTTGCCGGATCGGCCAACGAAGCTCTCAGGAACGGTGATCGTTTCGTCGCCCGTCACCGCTTCGATGGGGTAGCCGGCGGCGACGGCGCCAAGCAGGGGCAGTTCGATCGCCTTCGGCGTGGCCTCTGTGGGGAGGATCGTGATTGCCCGGCTCTCGTTATAGGCGCGAGTGATGTAGCCCTTGCGCTCGAGGTTGCTGAGGTGCTCGTGGACCGTCGCCAACGAGTTGTAGTCGAAGGTCTCAGCGATCTCTTCGAAGCTCGGGGCGTACCCGTTTTGTTCGGTGTACGTCGTGAGGTAGTTTAGTATTTCCCGCTGGCGCTTCGTGAGCGGCATGGCCGACTCCGGCAGTGAGTGCTCGGGCACGCGTTTGATGCCCGAATAAGTCCCGAACTTATCCGAAGAAGGACCGAAGTGCAAGGATCCGGCAATTGGAGCCCACCGACCGGCACCCTCGGCCAGATTCTCAGTGAAGCTTCTGGTCGGATTACCGAGCTGCGCCGTGATGCGGCCAGGCTCGAGCGGGCCGCTGCCGACGCTGTCCGGTCGGACATCTCGCTGATGAGCGCGCTCTGCCAAGAGATGGTCGGCGTCATCGCCGAGGTCAAACGCCGGTCTCCATCGAAGGGGTGGATCGCGCAGGGCTTGTCGACTGTCGACCAGGCCCACGCGTATGCCGATGGGGGGGCTGCGGCGATCTCGGTGCTCACTGAGCCGGTCCATTTCGACGGTTCAATAGAAGACCTCGATTCGGTGGTCGGCGACCTGGACCTGCCGATCCTTAAGAAGGACTTTCACGTCGATCCGATCCAACTCGCGGAGGCCCGGGCCCATGGCGCGACCGCGGCGCTCCTGATCGTCCGAGCGCTCGACCCTCGAAGGCTCGAGCTGATGATCGATGCGGCGGTGCAACTTCGGCTCGAGACCCTGGTCGAGGTTCGCGATGAGATCGAGCTACAACGCGCTCTCGACGCGGGCGCGACGATGATCGGAATCAACAACCGAGATCTGGAAACGCTCGTCATCGATCCCACAACGAGCGAACGCCTTCTGCCGATGATTCCGGATCGAATCGTCTCGGTCGCCGAAAGTGGGATCGCGTCGGTGGCGGACGTCCAGCGGGCCGCGGCACTGGGCGCCAATGGGGTGCTTGTGGGGTCGAGCCTTTCTTCGGCCCAGGATCCTGAGGCAATGGTGCGCCAACTGGGGTCGGTACCGCGGGTACCGCGGGCACGGCGTGTCCGCTGAGCTGAAGTTTTGCGGAATGACTCGCGCCGCTGACGTCGCGGATGCGGCCGCGTTAGGCGCCCAATACGTGGGTGTCATTTTTGCCGGGGGTCCCCGCCACCAAACGGTGGAGAGTGCCGCCCACGTGCTTGCTGCTGCACCCTCGACCCTCAAACGGGTCGGCGTCGTCTCGTCTCAGACGGTCGACGAGATCGTTGATCTGGTCCGCGTGCTCGGGTTGCAGGCCGTGCAACTGCACGCCGATCCCGACCCGGCGCGCATCCGCGAGGTCAAGCTTGCGACCGGGGTCGCCACGTGGGCCGTTTTGAGGCTATCCGGCACGACCCTTCCTGCGACATTTCGTGACGTGGCGGCGACGGCAGACGCAATCGTGCTCGATGCCCACGTGCCCGGCGGTCTTGGCGGGAGTGGCGTCCCGCTTCCCTGGCTCGAGCTGGCGCGTACAATGACCATGCCGCGGGGGCTCACCCGACTCGTGTTGGCCGGCGGGCTCCGGCCAGAGACTGTCGGCGAGGCTATCGCCGCTCTCGAGCCGGATGTCGTGGATGTATCGTCGGGCATCGAGTCGGCGCCCGGAATCAAGGATCGCGAGCGGATGCGCACGTTTCGCGACGCGGTTTTAGGCGCGCAGGTGAGGAACAAGCGATGACGGGCACGACGAAGGCCAAGACAATGGACGCCAAGACACGAGGGACCTCGAGCGGACGGTTCGGCCAATTCGGTGGCCAATACGTCCCGGAGACGCTCATTCCAGCGCTCAACGAACTCGATGACGCTTACGCAGCGGCGACCGCCGACCCGGCGTTCAAGCGCGAGCTCGACGACATGCTGGCGAACTACGTCGGCCGGCCATCGCCACTCAGCACCGCCCCCCGCTTGTCTGAAGCCGTGGGCACGACCGTCTGGCTCAAGCGTGAAGATCTCAATCACACCGGTGCGCACAAGATCAACAACACCGTCGGGCAGGCGCTGCTCGCGCGCCGAATGGGCAAGACGCGAATCATCGCCGAGACCGGCGCCGGCCAGCACGGCGTCGCGACCGCAACGGTGTGCGCCCGGTATGGGCTCGCGTGCGTCGTGTACATGGGCGAAGAAGACATGCGTCGTCAGGAGCTGAATGTCTTTCGGATGCGGCTGATGGGCGCTGAAGTCGTCCCGGTGACGTCGGGAACGCGCACGCTAAAGGACGCGACGAGCGAAGCCATTCGAGATTGGGTGACGAATGTCAACGAGAGCCATTACATCATCGGGTCCGTGGTCGGTCCAGCGCCGTATCCGAGAATGGTGCGGGACTTCCAGTCGATCATAGGCGTCGAAGCACGGACGCAGATGCTGCAACGGGCGGGTCGACTTCCGGCGACGGTGGTCGCCTGCGTCGGCGGCGGCTCGAACGCGATGGGCATCTTCCACGCGTTCGTCCCGGACCAGGACGTCGAGCTCGTCGGAGTCGAGGCCGCCGGCGAGGGGCTTGGCAGCGACCGGCACTCCGCTTCGCTGTCTCGCGGCACGCCCGGCGTTCTCCATGGCTCGCTGAGTTATTTATTGCAAGACGCCTCGGGCCAGGTTCATCCGGCGCATTCGATTTCCGCCGGCCTCGATTATCCCGGCGTCGGTCCCGAGCACTCGTTCCTCAAGGACAGTGGTCGCGCGACATACGTCTCGGTCACGGACGATGAGGCACTCGCCGGGTTTCAGATGCTCAGCCGTCTCGAGGGAATCATTCCCGCGCTCGAGTCGGCACACGCGGTCAGCTGGATTGCCGCGAACCGCGGACGCTGGTCACCTTCGGATGCCGTGCTGCTTTGCGTCAGCGGCCGCGGCGACAAGGACGTCGCGCAGGTCAGCGATCGGCTCACGCTGAACACGTGACGACGCCGCCGCTCCGCCGGTCCGTCGCAATCCGGACGGCGGACATGCCGTTCGCCCCCGCGCCCATTGAAGAGTTGATGCGCACGATGGTGAAGGCCGTGCGGGCGCAACAGCTGTATCTACCGAACAACCCGATGCATCGGTCGGCGATCGACGCGCTGCGCTCGAGCTTTGCGTCGGTCTGGAAGGAGACGGATGAACTCCGGTTAGCCGTCGCGGAAACCGCGCTGACGTGGCTCGGAAGTCCGGTGCTGTCGGAAGCGGCAAAGTCGTCGGACAATCTGGCGTGGCTCTTCTACAAGGATGGAATTCGGGAGATCGTGTTCCTCAAAGGCATCGAAGAGACGGACATCGTGGCCTTTCTGGAAATCGTCGGTCGTGCGCGAAAGGCAACGGTCGACGACGATGATCTCGTGACCATGCTCTGGGAGGCAGACCTCTCGACGGTCAAGTATCGATACGTCGACCTGTTGATGGGGGTCGGCGCCGTTGGGGATGAAGTGCTACCGGGCGCGGGCTCCGTTTCCGGTCCGACCGCGAGTCCGGACGACGTGCGCGCTGGGACCGAGACGGCTGTCGCCGAAGCGACGGCGACGGGCGTCGTCAACATGGCGGACTTCGACGCGACACTCCATTTCCTGGATCAGACGGAGGTCGACTATCTCAACGAAGAAATCGCGCGAGAGTATGCACAGGACCTTCGAGTCAACATCGTCGCCGCCCTCCTCGACGTGTTCGAGCAGCAGCCAATCGAGGCGGTGCGGGAAGAGATTCTCGACGACCTCGAGACGATGCTCGCGTACATGTTGGCGTCAGGAAGTTTTCGTGGGGTGGGCTATCTCCTCGTCGAGACGGCCGCGGCCGCCGCCCGTTCCTCCGATCTGTCACCCGAGCTTCGGACACGCATCTCCGGGCTCAGCGATCGACTCAGCTCTCCCGACGCGGTCGAAGAACTCCTCGAATCCCTCAACGACGCGGCGACCCTCCCGGCGACCGCCGAGCTGGCGGCGTTGTTCGATCAGCTCCGTCCGTCGGCACTTGGCACCGTCTTCTCCTGGCTGCCGCGGGTCCGATCCGACGAGTTGCGTGCATTGGTCAACGCGGCCGCCGGCCGGCTGGCGGCGCAGAATGTCACAGAACTTGTGAAGCTCCTGCAGTCGTCCGACGACGTGGTGTCCAATGAAGCGATCCGACGCACGGGGACGATCAAGGCGCAGGCCGCGGTCCTCGCGCTCGGCAAGATCGTCAACGAGCCAGACTCGAAACGTCGGCTGCTGGCCGCGCAGGCGCTCGCCGACATCGGCTCTCCCGGCGCGCTACAAGCGATCGAGCGATGCCTCGTCGACCCCGACCGCGACGTTCGGATTCTCGCGGCTCGGGCGCTCGGTGCGAAAAGCTACCGGCCCGTTCTTGCGCGGCTCGGCCCGATCATCAACGGCAAGGAGATTCGCGAGCGAGACGTTACCGAGAAGACCGCGTTCTTCGAATGTTACGCCGCCGTGAGCGGCGACGCGTGCATTCCGCAACTCGATGCGATTCTCAATGGGAAAGGGTTCTTTGGCCGGCGTGAGGATTCCGATACGCGGGCGGCTGCCGCGATCGCGCTCGGGCGAGTGGGAACGGACGGCGCTCGCGAATCGTTGCGGACCGCTGCGGGTGAGAAGGATGCCGTGGTGCGGAACGCCGTCGCGCGAGCGCTTCGCGGAGGGGCCGCATGAGCGAGTCGCTGCCCACCCGACGGAAATCGATCGTACTCGAGGCGCTCACCGGTGACGCCCCTCGTCCAGGCGACGATGGTGCGGTGCGGCGCGCCGGCCGCAGCCTGATTTTCGCGCTGCACGGCGCCCTACGCGCGATCAAGCTCTACCCGATCGAGAACGCCACCGTCCAAAAGGCGCTCGGTGACGTCGCATCGCAGATCGGCGAACTGCTCAGGTCCGAGGGCGAGCTGGAGATTCGCGTGTCGGGCGAATTCATCTTTGTCAACGCGACTCGCCTTCGGCTGGACCTCGAGAACTTCGCCAGCTTCAGCCACCTGCTGTCGCTCCTTCGCGTCTGTGGGGTCGGAGTCATTCATGTCGCCGCTGGGGCCGAGAAGCGCGACTGGACGGTCTTTCTCTCGCTGCTCCAGGCCTCGGGAGAGGGCGATCCGTCGGAACGATTCGATCAGCTGCGGACAAAGCTGGAGGCGGCGTCGGTTACGGCGATCACCGTCGGAGTGCCGGCCGAGCAGGAGGACGCAAGCCAGGAGAAAACCCGAGACCGAGCCAAGCGGACCTACGCGCAGTGTGTGTCGGTCACCAAGGATCTGATGACCGGTGTTCGTCTCGGGCAGTCTCCGAACATCAAGAAGATCAAGCGGGTGGTGCAGGGGATCGTCGACCAGATCCTGCATGATGAGACATCGCTCATCGGTTTGACGACCATCCGCGACTACGACGAGTACACCTTCACCCATAGCGTGAACGTCTGCATCTTCTCGGTGGCCCTTGGCAAGCGGCTGGGGATGACCAAGCTCCAGTTGTATGACCTCGGTCTGGCCTCGCTCTTTCACGACATCGGCAAGTCGCGCGTTCCGCAGCACGTCCTCAACAAGTCGGCAAATCTCACGGAGGACGAGTGGCGGACCATCGCCCACCATCCGTGGATGGGAATGCTCGCGCTCTTCCAGGTTCGCGGCGCGCAAGAGGTGCCGTACCGCGCAATGATCGTGGCGGTGGAGCACCACATGAAGAATGACTTGTCCGGCTATCCACGCCCGATTCGGCCTCGGCGACTGAGCGTCTTCAGCAAGATCGTGGCGGTCACGGACGGATTCGACGCGGCGACGTCGCGTCGCATCTACCAGGTATCCCCCTGGACACCAGCCGACGTCATGCGGGAGATGCGCGACAACCCGCGCCGTGGCATGGACTCGGTCATCGTCAAGGCGTTCATCAATCTGACGGGCATCTATCCCGTCGGAACGCTCGTCATCCTCGACACCTTCGAACTGGGGATCGTGCAAGGGGTGAACCCGATCGAGGAAATGCTTTCCCGGCCGTTGGTGCGTATCATCAGCGACGCTCGGGGGAACATCATGTACCCGGGAGAGATGGTCGACCTGGCCGATCGGGGTGAGAACGGGCAGTACCGTCGTACGATCATCAAGACCGAGAATCCAGATCGTTATGGTATCCGCATTGGCGACTACTTCGTTTAACTCGTCGACCGGGCAGCGGGGACAGTCGCCGCAGCGCGCGATGCTGGACGCCCGGTTCGCCGCGCTCCGCAAAGCCGGGCGCCGCGCCTTCGTCCCGTACATCACGGCGGGCGATCCGTCGCCGGCGCAAACCGTCGAGCTGCTCCGCGGACTCGAGGACGCAGGCGCCGACGTGATCGAAGTCGGCGTCCCGTTCTCGGACCCGCTGGCGGACGGGCCGGTGATTCAGGCCAGCTCACAGCGAGCCCTCGATCGCGGCATCCGGCTCGATGACGTGCTGGAGATGATACACGACGCGGGGCTGTCGATTCCGATAGTCCTCTTCAGTTATCTCAATCCGGTCATGGCCGCCGGCGCTGATGTCCTGAAGCGGGCCGCCGACGCGGGATGTCACGGGGTACTGATCACCGACCTTCCGGTTGGCGCCGATCCGGCGCGCGAGGAATGGCTCGGCAGCGGACCGCTCGCCTTCATCCGTCTCGTGGCCCCCACCACTCCCGTCGACCGCATGCGCGAAATCGGAAAGCACGGTGGCGGTTTCGTCTATCTGATCAGCCGACTCGGCGTGACCGGCGTGCGGGACTCGCTGGCCACTGATCTCCCGCAGTCGATCGACCGCCTGCGCGGCGCCACGTCGCTTCCGATTTGCGTCGGGTTCGGGGTGTCCCGAGCGGATCAGGCAACGGCGGTCGCGAAGCTCGCCGACGGTGTGGTCATTGGCAGCGCGATTGTGCGCGCCGCGGCGGAGCGTGTGGAGGGAGCGATCACCTTTGCCCGCGAGATGCGGCGGGCGATCGACGCCGCGTGAAGCCGGTGTCCGACGAAGTCGTCTTGCGCGCCATGCGCTTTCAGGCCCTCGTGGGCATTCTGCCGCACGAGCTCACGACCCCGCAACCGATCGAGATCGACCTGACCGTCAGCGTCAGCCCGGGCGAGAGCGTCGTGGATTATCGCCGGCTCTACGACGCGGCCGCGAAGATCGTGAGCAGCGGACATATCGGATACCTCGAGGATATTGCCGAGCGCGTGGCGGCGGCCGCGTTCTCCACCTCCGAACGCGTGGGTCGCGTGCAAGTTGCCGTGCGAAAGCCGCACGTCGCGCTCGGCGGACCGCTCGCGTACGCGGAAGTGCGGATCGACCGGCGTCGGACGGGTGCCGGTGTCTGAGGTGGCCTACGTCGCGCTCGGCACCAACGTGGGCGATCGACAGCGGCATCTCGAGGATGCTCGGGTTGCCCTCGCGGCGCTGCCCCAGTCACGCATTCTCGCCGTGTCGGGCGTCGAAGAAACCGCGCCCCTTGGACCGATCGCGCAGGGAAACTACTTCAACCAGATGGTGGCGATGGAGACCTCGCTCGACCCCCAACAACTGCTGGATGAGCTCCTGCTGATCGAGCAGCAGCAGGGCCGTTTGCGCGGCGAACGATGGGGAGCGCGGACGCTGGACCTCGACATCGTGATGTTCGGAGACCGCCACGTGGCCACGGACCGGTTGACGTTGCCGCATCCGGAGCTGCCGCGCCGCGATTTTTGGCAACGTGAGCTGATCGAGCTTCGCGGTGCCTGGCAATGACCGACAGCGAGACGCTGTCGGAATCCTTCGCGCTCCCGCCGTGGGCGCAGGTGAAGCAGAAGCGGCGCAGGCACATCCTGCGCGTGACGTGGCTGCTGGCCGTGTGGGCGGAAGAAATCCGCCTCGAGCCCCTCGAAAGACAGGCCTGGATCGACGCCGGTCGATTCCATGATGCACTCCGCGACGCGGATACCGCCGAGCTGCGCGAGCTCGCCGGATCGTCGATCGGCGAGGTCGAGCTGCTTCACGGACCGGCCGCCGCGGCGCGGCTCGCCCGCGACGGAGAGCGTCGTCAGAATCTGCTCGACGCGGTCCGATACCATAGCATCGGTTCGGAAAAGTGGGACCGTGTTGGACGCGCCCTGTACATGGCGGACTATCTCGAGCCGGGCCGCAAGTTCGACCTGGAAGGGCGAGCGGCGCTCGCGGCGCTCGTGCACCGAGACTTCGACGGCGCGTTTCGGCAAGTGGTCCAGGCACGCATGAACTACGCGCGCGTGAACAACTTCACCGTGTATCCCGAGAGCACGGCGCTGCTGGAGTCGCTCCGGTGACGCTGCGCTCGGGCGCGATGATCGGGCTGGTGATCGTCATGTTAGGCGTCGGCGGCGGACTGGCCAGCAAACGGGTACGCGGCGCGGGATTCGGGCGGCTCTTTTCCAACGCTGCCGCACCTCGCGGCGCACGCGTGCGGGTAGAGGTGCTCAACGCGTCGACGACGCGAGGGCTTGCCCGCCGTGCCACACAACTCCTCAGAGATCGCGGGTTCGACGTCGTCGACGTCGGCACGACATCCGATCGCCAGCGGGCAGATTCAACCGTCGTGCTCGATCGCTCCGGACATCCCGACTGGGCACAGCGGGTGGCGACCGCGATGGGAGGGGCGCGCGTGATCGCGCGCCCCGACACCTCACGCTACCTGGACGTCACCGTGCTCGTTGGGTCGAGCTGGCGACCGCCTGCCCAACCGTTCAACCCGTAACTGACCGCACGCAGCGGCGATGTCGATGCCGCGACTCTTGCGAGTCGCCACCTCGACGTCCTGCCGCTTGAGCTCGTGGACGAACGCACGCATCCGTTCCGGCGTGGATGGGGCGAATCCGCGCGTTCCACCCGGATGCAGCGGTATGAGGTTCACGAACGCCCGGCATTCGCGCGCCAGCCGGCCAAGTTCCATCGCGTTCTCGATCGCGTCATTCACGCCGCCGAGCATGACGTACTCGAAGGTGACCCGCCGATCGAACACCTGAGCGGCGGCAATCACGTCAGCGAGCGGATACTTCACGTTGATCGGCATCAGCTCGCGCCGGAGCGAATCAGTCGGCGCATGTATCGAGATCGCCAGCCGGAACTGCTCGGGACGTGCGCCGAGCGCGACGATTCCGGGCAGCACGCCGACGGTCGAAACGGTGATGTGGCGCGCGCCGATGCCGAGGCCGTTCGGGTCGTTGAGGATGGTGAGCGTCGAGGCGACCGCCTTCCAGTTCATCATCGGCTCCCCCATACCCATGAACACGACGTTCGTCACGCGAATCGGGGGCTCGAGCAAGCGCATCTCGCGAACCTGCCCGGCGATTTCGTGCACGGCGAGATTGCGGCTGAAGCCCATCGCGCCTGTGGCGCAGAAGGCGCATTGCAGCGCGCAGCCGGCCTGCGACGAAATGCAGATCGTCATCCGGTCGCCTTCCGGAATCGCGACCGTTTCGATCGCTTCGTTGTCGTGGAGCCGGAAGAGGAACTTCCGGGTTCCGTCCGTGGAGACCTGATGCGCCGCCAGCGCAAGGCGCGGCAGAGTAAACCGGGCCTCGAGCGCGTCGCGCAAGGTCACGGGCAACTCGGTCATCTCGGCGAACGACCGAACCGGGTTCACCCAGAGCCTGCGAATGACTTGCGCCGCCCGATACGAGGGGGCGCCGATCGCTGTGAAGAATTCACCGAGGACACGACCCGCCTCGGTGGGGGTGAGGTCGAGCAGATTCACCCCGTTTGCCTGATCTGACATAGACTTAAGCTAACTTACCTCTAGTACTGCCTCAAGCGAAGCCTGCTACCATACGACCGCTGAACGAGTTAACGTTCGCTTGCCGATATGTCCCGAGCGCAGTCGCAACAACCTGACGGTCGCGGAGTCTTCACGAGTTGAACCTGCGACGCTGGTGGCCCCCTCTTGCATGGATGGGGGCGATTCTGACGGCGACCTCCATTCCCGGCCGTTTTATCCCGGTCATTGGGCCTCGGAACACGGATAAGGTCGTGCATCTCATCCTATACGGCACTCTCAGCTTTCTCATCGCCCGCGCCCTGGACGATCCGGCGAAGGCTCATCATCGACTCCGTGCATTTTTGAGCGGCTTCTTGTTCTGTGTCGCGATGGGTGCCGCGGATGAGTGGCACCAGTTGTACATACCGGGTCGCAGCGCCGAAGTCGCCGACTGGATGGCCGATTCGACCGGGGGCCTCGTCGGGGCGGTCGCGTGGA
>WNFI01700489.1_pt1 | contig 28490 bp, 25 predicted proteins | sample 5400471 | NCBI WGS metagenome assembly WNFI01 (sample SAMN13153348, study PRJNA577476) | soil metagenome | isolation source: 100 cm saprolite on Douglas fir-dominated hillslope | place: USA:California | collected 2013-09-17
CTCCTGCGCGGCCGCCGTTTGCGGCACACTCAGTTCGAGCGGCCTCTTCACCGCTCCCGCAGTTCCACCGGGCGCGAAGATTCCGGCGAATGAGGTCGGGATTACCGCCACCTCCGTAGCCAACCCGACTAAATCGGCAACTTTCTTGTTGCCCGTGATTGGGATCACTGTGACAGTTACACCGGGTCCAGCCACCGTCGGAACTGGTTTCCAGCAGCAGTTCATCGCCACTGCGACTCCGGACGCTGAGGACCAAACCATGGATTGGTCGATTCCGCCCGCCGATTGCCCCGGCAATGATTGCGGCTCGGGGGATGGCAATGGCCTCTATACCGCCCCTGCGATAGTTCCAGCAGAATCCTCTTTCACAATTCAGGCAGCCTCAACGGTCGACCCCAACAGCTGGGTCGGTGCCTCGACCGTTACCGTGGCGGACTCGCGGATTCCAGCGGGAACTTACGCATTCAGATTTTCGGGGACTAACATCGCGGGCCCGATCGCCTCAATTGGGACGATTGTGTCGGACGGCAACGGGCACATCACCAGCGGAGCGGAAGACGAATTGACCAGCGGCGGCCCTCTGCACCGGTTAATCAGCTCAGGAAGCTACTCGTTCGACACCAATAGCCACGGCACCCTGACGCTAAAGCCGGCCGGCGCTAACACGGAGACGTATCTCATGGCGCTCGATGGGATCGGCGACATCAGGGTCATCGAAACCACTTCGGATGGGACCAATCGCCACACTTCCGGCGTGGTCGAACTCGCAGCGCCGACGAAGTTCAAGGACAAGACCAAGCTGTTGGGATCTTTCGTATTCAGCTTCACGGGCACGGATGGCAACGCGAACCGCGTTGGCTACATAGGACTGTTGCCGATGGATGGCAGCGGAGGGATCACAGGAGGACTCGTCGATATCAATGCTCCCGGCCGCGGCACGACTGGCACAGCGAGCGCGGTAACCGGGAGTTACGACATCACCAATGGCTTCGGTTTCCTGACCCTGACGGCCGGAGGATTGACCTACCATTTCAATATCTACGGCGTTAACGGTACAACCAATGCGAATAGTCCTCAGACGCTGTACGCCATTTCAACGGATTCGGTTCTGGTGAATCCCGCAGTGGTGGGCACCCTCGTGTACCAGGATCGATCGGTCACTTTCGACAACACTGCATTCAGCGCCACCTCGGTGGCGAGCCTTACGGGAGTGGACTCCACGGGCACCGATACACTGGTGTCGCTGAGTTCGGTCACGGGCGACAGCAACGGACACACCACCGTCTTCTACGACGCGAACAATGCAGGTACCCTTGCTTCCGTTCCTTCCGCCAAACCCGGCACCTACACCTATGCCGCCAGTCCGAGCGGCACGGGGCGTTACACCGTCGACTTGCTGGGCGATCCCAACGTGACCCCCGTCGTACCTCCGACTCACTTCATCCTGTACTGCGATGCTGTGAGCAAGGGCAGTAAAGCTAACGCGCCTCGCGGCTTCCTGCTCGAGCAATTCGATTCAACGAAAACAACTGTAATGACGGGCACGCTGGATCCGCAGGTTGGCACCGGCGGCATTGCCGCGGCAGAACTGGCAGGACCGTTTGCGGGCGCAACCACGGTGTCTGGGTCGGCCGGAGTCCTGCCGCTGGCGGCAAACCTGTTGCTCACTTCTCCCGGGAACAAGAACTTCCTGGCGGCGGGCACGTTGGACGAGACCGGCCAGCCGGCGGAACAAGCTGTGGCGGGCACATATTCCGTGCAGGGGCTGGGCAACGGAACGATCGTAGTCACGCCCACCGGCCAGACCACAAAGCAAAACTATATTATCTATGTGCTCGACCCCACTCATTTCATGATGATGAACACCGACAGTGGACATTCATCGATCATTTCCGCGCAGCAATAGGTAATAGTGTGGGGCCGGGTCTTCGACCCGGCTGGGCGGGTCAGAGACCCGCCCCCACACCTTTTCCGCGAATCACTACTTTGGCTGTGGCGAGATTGTCAAAGCGGTCATAGGCCCGTACGACGACGACATGATCGTTCGAAACTAGTGTCGTTCCTGCCGGAACAGATGCTGGCAACGGCACGCGGAAGTCATAATCTTCCATCTTTGAATCCGACAACTGCCCCACCGGCTCGACAAACTGCCAGTCGCCGGCATCGAGCGAGTACTCTGCGCGCTTGATGGGAGAGAACGAATCGCTGGCCCGAAAGTGGACGTGCAGTTGAACACCTTCCACAGACGCGCTCAGTCCACTGATGACGGGAGGCGTGGTGTCCACCTCAAAGCGCGAGCTCTCGCGTTGCGCACTGAGCGCTTCTCCCGGCGAGTGTGAGGGCGAGTCAGAGGCTCCGACCATGATCGTGTATCCGCCATCAGGCAGCAGACTGGCGTCGAAAGAGTAGTAGCGGTCGCTGAGATTGTTTTTCAGCAGCAGCCAGCGCGACTCGCCATCGCCGCGGTAATACACGGAAAATTCCAGTTGATCGTCGTTGTCGTCATGGGCCGACCAGCGGATGCCGATCGAGTCGCGGTCGCGCACGCTCGGCGGAGGAGGATCGAAGCGCGGCTGTCCCGGCGTGGGCGCGTCAGTGCCAGTGACGTGCGGGATCACCTGGTAGCGGTATCCCGGCTGCACGGTCACGTCGTCCACCTGGGGCGCGACGTTCTTGGGCAAATAATAGACCTGCACGGAATCCAAACGGGGCGCGGGATTACTCGCATGCAACACCGCCCTCCACTGCACGAAACGCGCCGGCGGCACTTTGAGGTCCGCGGCGTTCGTGAGATCAACGGCCGTCCATGGACTCCAGTTACGGTCGGGATTGTCCACGTTACCGCTGCGGGCGAAGAGTTCGGCATTGCCGGCCGAGCGCACAGCGGCTCGTCCCCAGCGCGAAAACACACGCGCGTCGAAGACGTCGCTTTCGTAAGTTCCTTCCGCCTCCGGTCCCGGACCGAGCACAAAAATCTTGCCCAGGTTGCTGCTCGAAGCATAGAGCCTGCCGCCGGGCGCGCCGGCGAAGGCCGTAATCTGCGTGCCGCTGGCTTTTATCAGGTCGGTGAAGTCGTCGACACCGTTGATGGCGAAGATGTGTCCGCGGTTGCCAGTGCCGGCGACCAAACGTCCGCGCTGATCAAAGCCGAGAGCGTAGACCAGGTCCTCGCGCGAAGTCCAGAGCCGCATGGGTGACCCGTCGGGAGCGATGCGATAAATCTCTGAGCCGCCCGTCGCGCCCAGACCAGGAGCGGGAAACGGCGAAGCGCCCGGACCGGAGGCCGGACCCATGGTGATGGTGGCGCCGCCCGCTCCGGGTTGATTCGGCGCCGGGCTCGTCATGTTGGAGATCATGGCTCCCGTTCCGCTGGAGCCCGGCCTCTTTTCGCCAGCCGCCGCCGCGAAGATGTTGCCGGAGGCATCGATGGCGAGCGATGTGATTTCTTTTTTCGGCGCGCTGTACAAGACGAATGCCTCGCCGTTTGGCGCGATCCGGTAGATCAGGCCGCTTCCGTCGGAACCGGCAATCACATTGCCTTGGGGATCGACCGCCAGGACGCGAATATGGACTTCATCGCTCTTGAAAAAAAGTGCGTGCTGGCCGGTGGTAGTGACTCTGTAGATCTCTCCGTGATCGCCGGTCGCAACGTACAGGTTGCCAGCGCGGTCGAGCACGGTGTCCCAGATGTACTTGGTGCCGGGATCGAAATACGGCGTCGCGCTCCAGGATGGGACAGAGGCCTTGGAGTCGGATTTCGACCCGCTAGACGACGCCTTCGCCGCAATGCGATATATCTTCCCGTCGGGCGCGGTGGCCGCGAAGACCACTCCGCTCTTGTCCACCAGCAGGGACTGCACCTGAAGTTCCTGCGGTTCGAAGATCGTCGTGCTTTGGCCGTCGGGCGTGATGCGGTATACACGCGCCGGAGACCCGGCGGCGGCGTACACGTTGCCGGCGGCGTCCGACGCAATCGCCCAGACGTAGGTGGAGGGCAGGGTCGCCAGCGTCTTGAAGGCGGGCGCGAGTTCCAGGCCGCCGTTGCTCCGCAGAGCGACGCCGTTCGGTGTTCCCTTTACCAGATCGTCAAACTTGGATTGTTCCCACGTGCGCGTGCCCTCGGCGAGGGCAAAGATGGAGAAAAAGACAAAAGAAAAAAAGAGGGCAGTAACCTTACGAGCCAAATTGAGTCCTCGATTCAGCGGTGGTTTAAGAATGTTTGAAGGGCACAGCTTGATTGTAGCGCCGCCACCTCGGCGGCAGCCTGCCCTGAAAGCCTGGACCTTTTGTTCAAACTGTCATCCTGAGCGCAGTAGCTGGTTCGCGACGCGAAGCAGCTGCGGAGTCGAAAGACCCCAGCACAGCAGACATGGCCCACAACAGTTTCAGGAAATTGTCTCCATGCTGCGGGCGTCGAGAGAACTCCCTGAAACTACAAGAATGCCGCCGACGTTTGTAGGGGTCCTTCGACTCCGCGAGCACATACGCTTTGCGTATGTATTCGCTCCGCTCATGATGACAGTTCCAAAAAGTTACACGCGCTCCAGGACGATTGTAGAGTCCGATAAGCCATGAATACTGCTTCTCAGCCGCCCGCAAGAAAGCAACGGCAACGGCGTCGGACAAGAGTGTCCGACCCACACTACTTTACGTATACCGTCAGCATCTGCGCGCCTGCCACTACGTAGTCCAGAGGGTCCGTCGAAGCTTCATTTACGGACGACTCGTTGAGCACCACCATTTCCTGGGTACCGCGCATGTTGTCCATGACGTTCATCACGGAGAGCGGCAGCGTGGGCATGACTTTGTCCGCGACCATGGCCTCGGGGTCGGATTCAAACAGCGATACGTACACGCGATTGTTGGAGTGTTCTTTGTTCAGCAGGGCGATGGTCGACGCCAAGCCGAGCTTGCGGTTCGCAAGCGGCATTCCATGACGCATGCGGTCGAGCGTGTCGCCGTCACTCACCAGGATGCGCAGCATCCCTTTCGAAGCTGAAGTCGGAATGCGAATGGGAATCTGCCGCACCAGGCGCTCGCCGCGATAAGGACGAAGCACGGTCTCGACCACAATCTGGTCGCCGGGACGGGCTTCGGTCGCGTCGGTGCGCGAGGCTTCCAGCCGCGCCGAACGCCGCTCGCGCACCAGGTCGAAATCCAGCTTCACGCCCTGAATTTCGGGCGCGTCGTAAGGATTGTCGTAGATGCGTCCGAAGCGGTCGCCAATGGTGGCCGCCGCCAGGGCCGCGGCGGGCTGTCCACCGTCGAGCGGGGCGAACATGTTCTTGAGCGCCACATCCGGATACCCCTTGACGCTGAGCGCGCCGTTCATGCGGTACGTGATGTCGTCGCCGTAGTCGTTCGTGCCGTGCAGCGCATTGAACACCGTCGCCATCATCGCCACTGGGCTGAGACGCGCATTGTTCAGAATCTCGTAGTGGAATTCTTTCGTCGCGGGACCGCCGCGAACCGTGACCGTGACTGGAATCATCGTTGGCTCTTTGCCCATCTGTCCGAGGATGCCGTTGTGGCGGTCCTGCACAAACGCGCCGACCGTCTCAGTCGTGTTGACGATCTTGAACGCGTTCAGTGGCGACGCCAGGGTGGCCACCACGTTTGCTTTGGTCATCGGCAGATCGACTTGACCGAACTGCATCAGCGGATGGCCACAGGCAAGCAAACGCTGCGGATCGATGTAGGTCACCGTACAGGTGGCCGCGATGTCCATATCGCCGCGCACCAGTACCGCGCTCACGGCAGAGCCAGGCTCAATCGGCTCCGGCTGCTTGCGATCGCTGGAAGAGCCCACACCCATCACGGGAACAATTCCGGCAGAAGTGAATTGTGGTCCGTAGAGACGCAGCGTTTCTTCCGAGAATCCAGAGAACACCATCGGAGTCTCAATCGGCTTGAGAAAGTTGCCGTAACCCTGTGTAGGGAGGGCCGAATTATCACCTGGGCTGGCAGTGCGAGTCGAAGCGCTGGGCTCGATCGAGGCGGCAGCGGGACCTGGCGCAGGGCGCTGATCCGCGGCATCGATCTCCAACATTCGTTCGATGGGAGTAACGCCGGCGATCGGCTCTTTGGAAAATTCTCCGATGCGGAAAGCGAGCGCACCCGCCAGCTTGCCGTCGAAGTACACCGGGCTCCCGCTCATGCCGGCCACCACGCCGGTGTATTCCGGCTTCGTGCCATGCAACTTCACCAGAATAATGTCACCCTTGGCGCCGTTGACATTGCGCAGCACGCCCAGGACCTCCACGTCCATGGGCTCGGGTTTGGTACCCTGGAAAACGGTCAGGGCTATGCCGCGCATGCCTTCGTGGATCTGGTCGAGCGGGATGATGGTGGTTTTATCTTGCGCTGTGACCCAGACGGAACTTGTGAGACACAGAAGGGTGGCAACTGCGCGTACAACTTTCCCCATGAATAGCCCCGGAGGCAAAAAAAGTCTGCCTGTTTCCTTAGACTCCGCGTTTTGTCGGTTGTTTTGCCAGCAGAGGAGGTCTGGTAAAGCCCGCAAAATATCCCAGCAGCGGAGTTCTTGCATCTATACTAGCACAAGATTTTTTCGAGGATTTCCATGCTTTCAGGCGTTTCTTGCGGACCCGGTCCGCGCCGTGCGGCTCTCCGTAACCGATTGATCGTATTGCTTCTATTGTCGTTCCTCGCGGCTGGAGTGGGATCCTTCGCCAGCGCCCAGGACACCTCGCAGCAGCCTCCGCCCGCGGCCAATCCCAACAAACAAGACACGCCGCCCGCTGCCGGTGGTCCCGACAGCAACACCGGGCCCTACGCCGTCCCGAAAAAGAAGGAAGAACCGCCCGAGCCTCCGCCTGACAAGCCTAAGAAAATTCCGGGCATGCCCGATTACTCGATCAAAGTCGATGTTCCCATCGTCAACCTCGACGTGCAGGTGACCACCAAGGATGGACAGTTTATCCCTGGCTTGAGCAAGGAAAATTTCAAGGTTTTCGAAGACGGCGGCGAACAGAAAGTCACTAACTTCTCCATGAATGGAGACGCGCCCATCACCGCCGTGCTGCTGGTGGAGTTTGCGTCGACGAACTACGTCTTCATGGTTGACGCCTTGAACGCGTCCTACGCATTTGCCAGTACGTTGAAAAAAGACGACTGGGTGGCAGTAATTTCATACGACATGAAATCGTACATCCTGGCCGACTTTACGCAGGACAAGCAGGCAGTGTACGGAGCCTTGAACCAGTTACGCATACCCGGCTTTGCCGAAACAAATTTATTCGACGCCGTTTTCGACACCCTTGACCGCCTCGATCGCATCGAGGGCAAGAAGTACATCATTCTGGTGACCACCGGGGTCGACACCTTCAGCAAGCTGACTCTCGACAAGACTCTAAAGAAGATCAAATCCACGAAAGACATTGCTATATACCCGATCAGCGTCGGTTTCGTGGTGCGCGAGTATTGCGAAGTGCATCACTGCAGTACTCGAGGCCTCATTCCAGTCGATAACATGGACTACCTGCAAGCCGACAACGAAATGAAAACCTTCGCCAGCCTGACCGGGGGACGCGCCTACTTCCCGCGCTTCGACGGCGAACTGCGCGGAATTTTCACTGACATCGCCGCCGACATCCGTAACCAGTACTCGATCGCTTACCATCCCACCAACACCAAACTCGACGGCACCTATCGCAAAATCAAAGTTACCTTGCAGGCTCCCGACGGGGGCCAGCTCAAAATCCACGACCAGAAGGGAAAAGATGTGAAGGTGGTTGTGAATGCGCGAGAGGGATATACGGCGAAACACCAGGTGGAGTGAAGCACGTACCCAGTACCTAGTACCTAGTACCCAGTAAACCTTTTGGGTGGGCCCCTGTCAGCGGAGTTCACACCGATGGCGCAGCACTTCAAAGATCTGATCGCTTGGCAGAAAGCCATGGATTTGGTCACGGATATTTACAGAGTCACAGACTCCTTTCCAAAAAGAGAAGTTTTTAGTCTGACGGATCAAATTCGTCGGGCGGCGGTTTCAATACCGAGCAACATCGCGGAAGGTCAAGCGCATTACAGCCACCGGGAATTCCTGCATTTCCTGCGGCATTCTGCAGGCTCTCTGGCGGAAGTCGAAACCCAGTTGCTGATCGCGGAACGCATCGGATATATCGATCAGGCTTCTACTGCATCCCTGATCAAGAAAGCTCACGAAGTAGGACGCATCCTAAACGGCCTGATGTCATCCCTACGTGAAAAAAACGATAAGTGAGGTTTCACTGGGTACCGGGTACTAGGTACTGGGTACTTTACTAATGAAAGAAATGATCCAGCACGAACATTAGGGCCACTCCCAAGAAGACCACGAGTGCCATTCTTACGCCGGGCTCTTTGTTGACTTCCGGTATCAAGTCCGACGCCGCCACATAAATCGTGACGCCTGCGGCGAGCGGGAGCCCCGCACTTACCTGATGGCGGAAGACGGCCATCACAAAGACTCCAGCCATAGTGGCGGCTCCCAGCAACGCCGACGCCCACCAGGCCATGGAACGACTCCGTCCGCTGGCCAGCATGACGGACGCGATCGTGAAACCCTCCGGAATTTTGTGGAGGAATACCGCGAGAAAAATAATCCATCCCAGCCAGTTGGAAACCAGGAAACCGGAAGCGATCGCGATGCCGTCAAAGAATGTGTGGATGATGAGTCCCCCCAGCACCGAATAGCTCTTGTGCGAGTGCTCGAACTCATCGCTGTGCACCTCTTCGCCGAAGTGGAAGTGAGGCGAGAGCGTGTGCTCGAAGAAATGAATGATCAGGTATCCGGCCAGATTGGCCATCGCCGCGGTCAAGCCGAGCAACAGACTGGTGGTGATCGGATGCATGGATGGGCAAGCCTATCAGGTGTGCGGCACGGTTTCCAGATTTCAACACCTTTGCTGGAATGAAAATACAGCTGCGCTGCGGCGTGGTGAGTCTGCATCTCTCAAGCCAGCAGCGCCTCTCGACGGACTTCAACTGGTACGCGCGGATACGGAGCGACGCAACCATGTCCGATTTGCAGAGCAGGATTCTAAAGGTGATTAAAGCGCGCTGCGAAGCGCCTTGAACGTAGCGCCAGCATCCTGCCGGCTGTCCCGAGGGCGTCCTCGCCCTCGGAAGCACGTACCAAACACTTTGGCTGGATTCTAGCTTGCCGGTGGGACACCGCCACGACTGCCGCCGGGACGGCGGCGCTACCTTCTACGCCGAACAAACTTCCTGGTCGTACATCGCGGCCATGGCTTCGTCCACGGTTGCGTAGGCATCGAAAACGGCGCTCAGGTTGGTCAACTCCAGCAACTGCCGGACCGAATTCCTCGGGCTGGCAAACTTCAGTGCGTATCCGGCAGCCTCGGACCACATGTGCAACAGCACCAACTCGCCGAGACCCGCACTGTCGACGATCTCCACGCCCGCCAGGTCGACGACCATCCGGCGCGCTGCGGGGAGCACCTCAGCAACAATATCGGTCAGGGCGCGCGCCTCCGGACCAAAGCTGATGCGACCCTCACAATGAACCACCACCGCCCCGCCCAGTTGGGCTTCCAGGCTGAGTTTGAGCCGTCTCGCGCCCACCATCGGGGCAGGAGGAATCCGCGAACCCGGGACGCCAGCTAGATTTTCCGGTTTCATGGTTCTAACTTAAGCGGAGAGCGGTAATCTGTGGTTGCGGGATAGTGAAAATTTTGTGAATTTGCAGGAGAGACTCGGGAATGAAGACCCGGCAGGTTCCAGGAACATTGGCGGCGATAGCACTGCTCTCGGTGCTCGCCTGCAACCGGGCGCCGAAGGAGCAGCTGACCGAGGACTCGAATCCGGATCGCGTTTCCCAGGGTCCGCGCCTGGCGGCGCAACGTGTAACCCACGGCTTGTCCCGGCTCGACAAATCGCAGAAACTGCCGTTCGAGGTGCCGCCCCACCAGCTCTCTCCGCGCCTGCAGGGAAGCTTTACTTCGTTTGTGCAGGGGGAAGGGGGCGCACGCATCAATGACGAGTCCGCCGACGTCGAGTTGATGGTGATGACCGAAGACCAATACGACGCGTACATCCACAAACGCAGCGCCGAGTCTCTTTATGCGATCGAGCCGTCGCACGACCACGGCGTCAGCATCGCCCTGCCCGCCACGCAGGGCGAGGCGGCGCACTACTACGCCGTGTTCCGAAGGAACAACGATGCCAAAACGCAGGTGTTTGTTAATGCCGATCTCAGCGTGGAATTTGACAGATCACCGTAAACGCCAGCCGTAGCCCGCCGCGCCAACCGTAGCGCCGACGCGCAATTTCATTTTCGTCGAGGCGGAGCCACCGCTGGAACCACCGGCCGCCGCAGCGGTACAATGGCGCCTTTGGCAGGATCGGTTGCAGCATTCGCGCGCGTCAGCACTTCCTGCTGGATGTATTGCACGAAATCCTGAATCTGCCGTTGTGTTTCTTCCATCCGCTCGCGCATTTGCAGGATGATCGCAATCCCGCTGATGTTCACTCCGAGGTCGCGGGCAAGGTTAAGGATGAACTCCAGGCGCTGCAGATCTTCGTCGGTGTAAAGGCGAGTGTTCCCCTCAGTGCGGCTGGGCTTGAGCAGTCCTTCGCGCTCGTACAGCCGCAGAGTTTGCGGATGAATCTCGTACATCTCGGCCACCGCCGAAATCATGTACGCGCCTTTGGATTTACGCTTGGATGGCATGTTGAGGATGAGTCCTGGCGTTCCTATGCAAGAACCAGCAACTGAGAAGCCAGGCGGCAGAGCCGGGCATGAACGATAGAATGCCGATCCAATCATGAGCCCAGGCCCAAAGCAAAGTACCGCCCAGCGCAAACGCGAAGGTCGGGGCTCGCCAAGAGGCCGAGTGATGCCAGTTAATTAAGATAGAAAAGCAGAACACGAAGGCGAGAACAGCAATGCTCGGTGCCGCGAAAAAGATGACGAGAATTGCATCACCGAGATCGTCCGACCGATGGACCTTATCGAGGAGAAAACCTAGCGTGACTCCACCAATGGCTGCGAACGTCAGGGCGACGACAACAGAAGCCAGAAAAGCCAGAGGCACGGCCAGGTAGTCCGGCATTCTTCGATACGCGCCCTGAATGCTCATACTGAGACTAATGTAGCACCGGGCAAAGAAAAGCGGGACAACTCTCGTCGTCCCGCCGTGTCCGTCAAATTGTAATCAGCGAGCCATTTCCGGTTTCGCCTCCACGGCGCTCCAGCCCTCCGGCTTCAGCGCGCGGTTGATCGCATACGCGACGACGCCCGCCCCAATCAGGATCAGCCCGAAAGCAAACGAACTCATCCCCAGCACAGTCTCGCTCTCACTTCGCACGATGGCGAACCCAAGCAGCAGCACCGGAGGAATCCCTACCGCGAATGCTCCAAACATGCCACCCGGCACGCGGAACGGCCGCGGTAACTCCGGCTCCCGGATTCGAAGCCAGATCAGCGCCGCAAACTCCAGTGACAGACTCACGCCGTAGATCATGATGTCCATCGTGACCAGCCGCTCGAAGCCGAGATTCAATGCCAGCCCCCAACCAACGGCCAGAGCCAGAATCGCGACCCAGGGAGCCCGCGATTTCGGATGGAGTTTGCCGAACACTTTCGGCAGCATGCCATCCTGAGCCATGGCCAGCGGCAGGCGCGAATAGCTCATCACCAGGGCATTGAACATGCCGAACCCGCTGATCATGCCGCCGGCCACCAGCGCGATCCGCAATGTCGGACCACCCATCAGTTGAGCGATGTCCGCCCACGCGCCCGTTTCCCACGCGCTGGCGGGAAGACCAGTGATCCACATCGCGGCGAAGGGCAGAATGTAGGTCAGACAAACGATGGCCACCGCCACCAGCATCGCTCGTGGGTAAGTTCGCTGCGGACGCTCTACTTCGGCGGCGATTGTGGAGGCGTTGTCCCACCCCATGTAATTCCACATGCAGATGAGCAGCCCGCCCAGGATGTCGACATTCGAAGTAGTCGGCTTGGTGACCGCACTGGCCAGCGCGCCGATCTTGAACGGGGCCAGCACTAAGATAGCGGCAAACGGCGCAGACAGAGCAAAGAACAGCCACAGCGAAGTCGTCGAGACAACCTTCACACCCATGATGTTGAGTACCGAGCAAGCCACCACGACCCCGAGCGCCACGACCAGTCCGCGATGATTCTCCTGAAACCACGGAAACATGCGCGTCAGGTAAGCGACAAACAGCGTGGGATAAATCGCCATGTCGAAGATCGACGCCACCAGCGACAGCCAAGCCTCCTGGAATCCCCAGAAATTCCCCATGGCGCGCCGCACCCAGGCGTAATATCCGCCTTCAAAAGGAAGCGCGCTCGACAGTTCGCCGATCATGAACGCGGTCGGCAAACTCCAGAGGAGAGGAGTGAGCAGCAGGATGAGAATCGCTTTGCCGTATCCGGCGCCGTGTACGATTTCTTCCGTCCCGTAGGTGCCGCCCGAGACCATAAAGAACGTAGCGGCCACCAGGGGCCACAGCGTGAGGCGGATAGACCTTTTTCGGGGTGCGACAGCAGGGACAAAACTAGGCTGCGCGAGGTTAGAGGGTGCGGTTGCAGTTGCCAATTCCGATGGCTTCCTCCCAAAGCGACTCACTCTCACCACCGCGTCTCCCTTGAAAAGTTCGCGGCTCCCGGGTGAACAGCGATTTCCCGGGCATTGCGGAGAAGTTAGTTCGCATTTGTGAGATTACGGGAAATTTCCACAGATGCAAGAAATTTCTTGAAAATTCTTGCCAAGGAGGGGTGGTACCGAGGTAACGACGGGTAGCTGATGAACTGAACGGCGTCAGGCACATGGTCGACGGCTTCACTGAGACAGGAAGTCTTAACCACAGAGGTCACGGAGATCACCGAGAAACCCTCCGCAGCTTCCTCTGTGACCTCTGTGACCTCTGTGGTTCAAGCTCTTGCCGTATTCATCACCGAGAGGCCCCTCGAAGATCACAACGAGTTTTCAAGCCAAGTGTTACAGATGGCAAAGGAGGGCGACATGACAAGCTCCGCAATAATCCCACTCCGAGTCAACCGGGTATCCGGTGCAGTCGTCGACTCCGCAATGAGAGTCCATTCCCTGCTCGGGCCAGGGCTGCTCGAGAGCGCCTACGATGCCTGCTTAGCTCACGAGCTCCGGAAACGAGACTTCAGGGTCGACACACAGGTTGGCTTGCCCGTTGTCTATGACAGAGAGAAGCTTGACCTTGGATATCGAATCGACTTGATCGTCGACGGTTTAGTGATCGTTGAAGTGAAGTGCGTTGACGCGATCCATCCGGTTCATGAAGCTCAACTGCTTTCTTATTTGAGGGTCAGTGGAAAAAACGTAGGTCTGCTCATCAACTTTCATGTCGCTCGCTTAAAAGACGGCATCAAGCGCATGGTCGACGGTCGGGACTGGGAGAGGTAGTTCATAACCACAGAGGTCACCGAGGACACAGAGGAAAACCCGTTCTGATTTTCTCCGTGTGCTCGGTGACCTCTGTGGTTATGATTTTAGAGCTTCAACTCCCAAGTCTCAGCCACGAGATCCTCACGCCCCCAACTCTGGTGCCGCTTCTTCCCCACCAACTCAAAGCCCGCCTTCTGATAAATCGCTCGCGCCGCCAAAAGCTCGCTTTGCGTCCACAGCATCATCTTCCTGTAGCCAGCCTCACGGGCAAAGCGCACGCACTCGGAGACCAGCCCTCCTCCGATTCCCAACCCCCGCGCCGAAGGCTCGACCAACAGCAGACGCAGCTTCGAGACGGTCTTCGACTTCTGCACCAGAAATACCGTGCCCACGTTCTCGCCATCTTTCTCAGCGATCCAGCAGCGCTCGCGGGCGGGGTCGAGCTTCTCAACGAAGTCGGCCACGATCCTCGCCACCAGCGCTTCGAACCGCTCATCGTACCGATATTCCCGCCAGTAGAGTTCGCCATGCCGCTGCACTACCCAGCCCATGTCGCCGGGACGGTGCTGGCGCAGAAGGTAGGCGTTCGCAGGCTTGTCCGACGGATTAAGGACCGACTCGATCGCCTGCATGGCGTGGACCAGGTCCCGCTGTTTCGCGGGAAATAGTTTTCCAAGCATCGCGGCTACCTGCTCATCCGAGCGGTCGTCCAACGGCCCGAAAACCTTCCGGCCCTTGCGCGTCAGACTCAGAAAGGTCCGGCGCGCATCCGAGGGTGAATTCTCTTTTTCAATCAACCCGTGCTTCTCGAAACTGCGCAGGATCCGGCTCAAGTAGCCGGCATCCAGGCCAAGTTCTTTGCAGAGATCAACCGCAGTGGGATGGTGGCGATGGGCGAGCTCGTAAAGTGCGCGAACCTCAGTCAACGAAAACGGACTGTCCAGCAGCCCCTCGTTCAGAAGTCCGATCTGACGAGTGTAGAAGCGGTTGAAACTTCGAATCGATTGGATCTGGGATTTTGATGCGGCCGGGGACGGCATGACTAAAAGTATGGTCTGCCGGATATGACGCAGTCAAGTACATTAGTTGACCGGAGCCACTATAGAAATGGACGATCCCTGCGGCGCGTTAGACCTGCTTCCACAGCTCTTCCCGCGGATCCTCCGGGTTCAGCTTGGCCAACTCCCGCAGCAATTCCTTGGTCTTTTCGTCGCGCGGCATGGGAACAGTAACCTTCACTTCGACGATCTCATCGCCGCGCTTGCCATCTTGAGTCGCCGACGGCACTCCTTTTTCGCGCAGCCGCAGTTTTTGTCCCGACTGCGTTCCCGGAGGAATCTTCAAAGTGCTCCGTCCGTCGATCGTGGGCACTTCAATCTTCGCTCCCAAGGCCGCTTCGACTGCGGTAATCGGCACAACTGCGTAGATGTCGTCGCCCTCGCGCCGAAAAATCGGATGGTCGTCTGTCCGGATAATTACGTAGAGATCGCCCGCCGGCCCGCCACGCAGTCCGGCGTTTCCCCTGCCAGCGATGCGAATCCGTTGCCCGTCGCGCGTCCCTGCCTTGATGCGAACTTCGAGCGGATCGGTCCGCTCGACCGTGCCTTCCCCGTGGCACACCGGACAAGTGGAAATATTCTTCCCGGTCCCATGACACCGCGGACAAGTCACGTTGAACTTCATCCGTCCGCCGGTCTGCTCGATCGTTCCCTTCCCCTTGCACTGCGGACACGTCCCCGGCGATTCGATGTAACCATTCCCATGGCAATTGCCGCAGACATCGCGCCGCGCAATATTCAGCTTCATCACGCCGCCACGGATCGCTGTCCAGAACGGAACGTTGACCTGGTACTCCAGATCGTTGCCCGGTTCCGGCCCTTCTTCAGCCGCCGCACCGCGTCCGCTGCCTGTAAAGATGTTGGAAAAAATGTCGCGGAAGCCGCCCCCGCTGCCAGAAGCCTTGCGTCCGCCACCGCGCCCCCCTTCAAACATGTCGGAGAAATCGAATCCGCCAAAATCAAAATGGACTCCGCCCGCGCCTGCCGATGCAGTGCCCTGCGGGCCAGAGAATCCGTCGAAGCCTCCCGCACCCGGCTGTCCGCCCCCGCGGGCGTATGCCTCAGCCGCCGCCGGATCGATGTTATCGGAGTAGAACCCGAGCTGATCGTAGATCTTGCGCTTCTTCGGTTCGCTCAGGATCTCGTTGGCTTCCGAGATCGTCTTGAACTTCTCCTCTGCACTCTTGTCGGGATTGACGTCTGGATGGTACTTGCGCGCCAGCTTGCGGAACGCCTTGCGGATGTCATCCGCCGAAGCGGACTTCTTCACTCCGAGCGCGCCGTAATAATCTTTGGTTTGGGTTGCCATGTGTAGCAGTCGGGTCCAAACAACATCATTACAGAACTGTCATCTTGAGCGCAGCGAAGGACCTGCTTTCTTCTCGTTCGACAAAAAAACAGATCCTTCGCTTCGCTCAGGATGACAGTACTTGAAAAGTATTGCCCTCCAAAGACCTAATTCACTACTTCCTTGGCCTGCTCGTCCATCGGAATTGCGAATGCTTCAAACGGCGACGCATCCATCGACACCGGAATCTTCTGCAGCCCCGTGCCCGTGGGAGCATAGCAAAACCACCGTCCCTCTTCCGGGACAAAGTTCACGAAAAACATCTGTCCATTGACTTCAAATCTCAATTCGCTTTCCTCTTTCTAAGTTCCCTTTATGTCTGTCATCCCGAGTGGTGCGCGAGGGATGACAGAACCTATAAATAGTCAGATGCACTTTGGGGGCGCTCATCGCGCCCCCACGAACGTGCCACATCGTGAACGCAACCTCTTACTTCTTACTTCTTGTCCTCAACATCCACGTACTCGGCGTCGATCACGCCTTCGTCTTTCTTCTGCTCCGCCTGACCGTCTCCACCCGGAGCCGGTCCAGCCCCCGTCGAAGGTCCCGCGCCCGGAGCGGCACTAGCCTGCGTAGCTTTATACATCTGCTCCGCCAGCTTGTGCGAGGCTGCAGTCAGCTTCTCGCGCGCCGAATCCATCTGCGCCTTGTCGCCGCTTTCGATGGCCTTCTTCGCGTCCGCCAAAGCGTTTTCGACATCGCCACGTTCCGAGCCATCGATCTTGTCGCCATGCTCCTTCAGCATTTTTTCGATGTTGTAAGCGAGCGTGTCGAGCTGATTTTTGGCCTCGATTTCTTCGCGCTTGGCTTTGTCTTCGGCCGAGTGAGCATCAGCTTCTTTCGCCATGCGCTCGACTTCTTCCTTCGACAAGCCCGAAGACGACGTAATCGTAATCTTCTGGTCTTTGCCGGTAGCGTTGTCTTTCGCTGTGACATTCAGGATGCCGTTGGCATCGATGTCAAACGTCACTTCGATCTGCGGGATACCCCGTGGAGCCGGCGGGAGCCCGGTCAGATGGAACTTACCCAAAGTCCGGTTCTGCGCCGCCAGCGGACGTTCTCCCTGCAACACGTGAACTTCAACCGAAGTCTGACTATCCGCGGCCGTAGAAAACGTCTCGGTCTTTTTGGTCGGAATCGTTGTGTTGCGCGGGATCATCGGCGTCGCCACGCCGCCCAGCGTTTCAATCGCCAGCGTCAGCGGAGTCACGTCCAGCAGCAGCAGGTCTTTCACTTCGCCGCCGAGCACGCCACCCTGAATCGCCGCGCCGACTGCCACGACTTCATCGGGATTCACTCCCTTGTGCGGCTCGCGTCCGAACAGCTCTTTCACCAGCGCCTGAATGCGCGGCATGCGAGTCTGTCCGCCGACCAGCACCACTTCCTGAATCTTGCTGGAGTCGACGCCCGCATCTTTCATGCACTGGCGGCACGGCCCAACCGACTTCTGAATCAGGTCTTCGATCATCGACTCGAGCTTTGCCCGCGTCAGCTTCTTCACCAGGTGCTTCGGACCACCCGCATCCGCCGTGATGAACGGCAGATTGATTTCCGTCTCCATCGTGGTCGAGAGCTCGATCTTGGCGCGTTCCGCTGCGTCCCGCAGACGTTGCAGCGCCATCTCGTTGCCCTTGCCCCGCAGGTCGAGACCTTCATCTTTCTTGAACTCGTCAATCAGCCACTCCACCAGCCGCTGGTCGATGTTGTCGCCGCCCAGGTGCGTATCGCCGTTGGTCGCCTTGACTTCGATCACGCCTTCGCCGACTTCCAGCACCGAAATATCAAACGTCCCGCCGCCAAAGTCGTAGACTGCGATCGTCTCGTCCTTGCCCTTGTCGAGCCCGTAAGCGAGCGCCGCCGCCGTCGGCTCATTGATGATGCGTTTCACGTCGAGCCCGGCAATCTTGCCGGCGTCTTTGGTCGCCTGCCGCTGCGCGTCGTTGAAATACGCTGGCACCGTGATGACCGCCTCGGTCACTTTCTCGCCGAGATAGTCTTCCGCCGCCTTCTTCAACTTTTGCAGAATCATCGCCGAGATCTCCGGCGGAGAATGCTTTTTCCCCTGCGCCGCGATCGCGACATTGTCCCCGTCGCGCTCGACCTTGTACGGGACCATCTTCATTTCTTCATTCACTTCGTCGAAGCGCCGTCCCATAAAGCGCTTGATCGAAAAAATCGTGTTCTCCGGATTGGTAATGGCCTGCCGCTTGGCAACCTGCCCCACCAGCCGTTCTCCGGTCTTGGTGAACCCAACCACCGAAGGAGTAGTCCGGCCTCCCTCTTCGTTAGCAATCACCTTGGGCTCTCCACCCTCCATAACGGCTACGCAGGAGTTGGTCGTACCCAGGTCAATTCCGATAATCTTTCCCATATCGCGTCCTCCCAGACTGATAAGTGCTTTACAATCAGTGTTTTTATGATTGCGTCCTAGGGCATGCTAGAACTTGAGTGTTCTAATGTCAAGTATTGGATGAGAAGAGGAGGACGGAGGATGCACATCGCCGGAATCCCTCACTTCCGCAGGCAGCACGAGTGGCCGGGTAAGAAGTCAAATCAGTTCTTGACTGCCGTAGCCTTGTAGTCTTCCCAGATGTACTTGAGCGCCTCGGCAAAAGTCTGCTGCTTCACAGCGTGATCGACGTGTCCGGCGTTGCGGGCGAATACGAATTGGTAGTGATAGCCCTTGGCGGCGAGTACCTTGGCCATATTTTCATTGGCCAGGACCCAATCGTGCATGTTGTCGCGCATCTCGTTGGGATTGAGGAAATCGCGGTCACCCACTTCCATCCAGATTCGGATCGGCTTCGCCGGGCTGTTGGGGATGAGATGCTCATGAAATTCCCAGGCACCGTGCGGCGTTTGAGAATTGTAGGGCCATTGCTGATTGATAAACGTTCCGGAGTAAGTCAGAACGCGGTGATACAGATCGGGGTGGTACCAGGCCATGATCAGTGCGCAGGAGCCTCCGGAACTGCCGCCCGTTGTTGCCCGGCCGTCGGGATCCTTGGTGAGTTTCACGTGAGCCTGGGCCTCGACCTTGGGCAAGACTTCTTTCTCCACAAACTCGGCATAGACTCCGGACATGGTGTCGTACTCAAGGCCGCGTTGACTTCCTTGTGCGTCTCCGCTTCCGTTGCCGATTGAAATGGCGATCATCACCGGAACCTTATGCCGGGGGATCAGGGCATCGAGCGCGGAAAAGAGCAAACCGTCGGGCCCGTCGGCGCCGACCATGAACGGCGCGACGCTACCCGGCACGTACTCCTTGGGAACGTACACCGTCACCTTGCGCGCATACGGCGCGGGATGGCTGGTCGTCACCACGAGCTTTGCGGGGTCGGCAGGATCGACGGTTCCAAACGTACCGGCAGCGCGCGCGATTCCGGGATAGATTTTGCTGTCCGACGAGCTCATGGTGAACTCAATCACGGTTCCCTTGAGTTCGCTGTTCTGGCCAGCCATCTCCGGTGCGACAGGATGTGTAGGCCCCAGGATGAAATTGCCGTCCGCGTTCGCCGGTGGGACGGCCCCATCGGGCAATTCCTTCGCGGTGACATAGCCGGGACTGTTCGGGTCGCGCGTGGGCGGAGTGGGGCGGGCCGCAGGCGGCGCTGGTGGAGGAGTCTGAGCGAACCCGAAAGTGACGATCCCTGGCAGGCTAAGCAGAAGTGCGATGTGCAGGCAGCGCGCGATGCAAGTGATCCCGTTAGTTTGCCTCATAGTTGACTTTCCTTTGGTTGGCGACCGACCCGGAAGGCCGGAGTGCATGATAACCGCGATCTGGCTTGGCCGTGAATCATCCATTTTTATCCCTCGGTCCGGCCTGTGAGCTGGCCACCGACGACTTCGGAGAATCTGGCAAGAACTTCATCGGAATAGGCAAGCAGCTCAGGGTTCGGGAAACTATGCTGAGGATCGTGGCGCCGTGAAGAGTGGCGGCGATTCGCGGCCCAGGAGAAAACAATGCAGAAGCGCAAACTTGGAAAAAGCAATTTGGAAGTTTCGGCCATCGGCCTCGGCTGCATGGGAATGAGTTTTTCTTACGGTCCGCCCAAGGACAAACCAGAGATGATCTCCCTACTCCGGGCGGCTGTGGAGCGCGGCGTCACATTCTTCGACACCGCCGAAGTGTACGGACCGTTTATTAACGAAGAGCTTGTGGGCGAGGCCCTCATTCCGTTCCGTGGGAAAGTGGTGATCGCCACCAAGTTTGGTTTCGATCTGACCGGTCCCGATAATCGGCCGGGAGCGGCACCGATCAATAGCCAGCCCGACCATATCAAGCTGGCAGTCGAGGGGTCGCTCAAGCGGCTGAAGGTTGACTCAATCGACCTTCTCTACCAACACCGCGTTGACCCCAACGTTCCCATCGAAGACGTCGCCGGCGCCGTAAGGGACCTCATTCAGCAAGGCAAGGTGAAACACTTGGGCATGTCGGAAGCAGCCGCAAAGACGATTCGTCGCGCCCATGCTGTGCAGCCGATCACCGCAGTGCAGAGCGAATACTCGCTTTGGACGCGCGGTCCTGAAGCGGAAGTGCTGCCAACCCTGGAGGAACTCGGAATCGGCTTCGTTCCGTATAGTCCGCTGGGTAAGGGCTTTCTGACGGGCAAGATGGACGAAAACACCAAGCTCGACAGCACCGACTTCCGCAGCAAGCTTCCTCGCTTTGAACCGGAGGCGATGAAAGCGAATCAGGCCCTGGTGGATCTGCTGGGCAGCATCGCACAAAAGAAGAAGGCAACACCTGCACAGATTGCGCTCGCCTGGCTGCTCGCCCAGAAGCCGTGGATCGTCCCGATTCCGGGCACAACCAAGCTGGGGCGGTTCGAGGAAAACCTCGGAGCCGTCACAGTTGAACTTACGTCCGCCGATCTGCAGGATATTGAAAGTGCTGCTGCAATGATCACGGTGCAAGGGGCTCGGTACCCGGAAGCGATTGAGAAAATGACAGGTCTCTGAAGGCGGAAGGAAGCCGATTGCATGGAGCACGTCAGCGACGAACAATATTCGGATGGGAAATAAAGGACACTCGGATGAGCAACAAACCAACCAAAGACGATTCCCTGCAAGACCGCCTTTCCAGAGACAGCGAAATTAACATCACCGTAACCGGCAGAAAGTCAGGAAACAGCATCACACTCCCAATCTGGTTCGTGTGGGATGACGGTAAGCTGTATCTGCTGCCGGTAAAAGGGTCGGATACACAGTGGTACAAAAACGCGCTCAAGAATCCGGCGATTCGGATCGGCGCGAGGGGCGCAGAGGCTGAAGCCAGGGCTGTTCCGGTCACTGACGCCAAAGGGGTGTCGTCCGTGGTCGAGAAGTTTCGTAGCAAGTACGGGGCGGACGACGTGAAGAAGTACTATTCGAATTTCGATGTTGCCTTCGTGGCGCAGATGGGCTGATATTCAGAATTCGGTCTTTGAAGGGAGTTCTCGATGGCCACTCTGAATGTGAATGGGGTCCGGCACGAGGTTCAGGCGCCTGACGACACTCCGCTACTGTATGTGTTGCGTAACGACCTCCAACTGATCGGCCCGCAGTTCGGCTGCGGACTCGCACAGTGCGGAGCCTGTGCCGTGCTGCTTGACGGCAAGGAAGTGCGTTCCTGCATTACGGCTCTCTCCAGCCTTGCGCCGAATCAGGAAATAACGACCCTCGAAGGTCTACCCGCGAGATGGGCCAAGCAAAAGGGCCTCTCGGCGGAGGAAGCGAAAAACACGCTCCACCCCGTGCAGCAGGCCTGGATCGAGGAACAGACACCGCAGTGCGGCTTTTGCCAGAACGGGATGATGATCAAGGCGACCGAACTGCTCGAAAGCAATCCCCATCCGACCCTGACACAAATCAAGGAGGCCTTCACCACCTCTGGAGTGTCGCCCAATCTGTGCCGCTGCGGAACTTACGTTGCCATCATGGAAGCCGTCCAACATGCTGCCACGATCATGGCCAAGGGAGGGAAGTGATGGCGACGATGAGCGAAAAACCAGCGACTGTTTTCGGAGCGCAGTTATCGCGCCGTCAATTTGTAAGGACGGGTGGCGCCCTCATCGTGGGGTTCAGCCTGGTTGGCCCGGAGCTACTGAAGGGCGACACCGCGAAGCCCGTTACTTTGAAGAACTCGCTCGATCCCGCACTTCCCAGTTCTTGGATCGAGATTCACCCGGACAACACCATCCTGATTCGCACCGGGAAGCCCGACTTCGGCCAGGGCACAACCTTCACCGCCTACCGGCAAATTGTCGCCGAGGAGTTGAGCGCCTCCTTCGAAGCGATCACCACGGTAATTCATGGAGATACCGACCGCACGCCGGACGGCAGCGGCGCCTTCGATTTCCTCGGCCGTGGAACGCCCAACATCCGCAAGGCCGCCGCCTACACTTACCAGGCTTTGCTCGATCTAGCGTCAGAAAAACTTGGCGTGCCCAAGAACAAGCTTTCCGTTAAAGATGGCATTGTCTCAGGAGGCGGCAAGAGCATTTCCTACGGCGACCTGGTCAAGGGTCAGCAACTGAAACTCACCATTCCCGTGAAGGGAGAGCTTACCGGCATTTTTGGATTGACTATTGAGGGCGATCCGCCGATGAAGCCCGTCAGCGAGTACACGGTGATCGGCAAGTCCTTCAAGAATTCCATCATCGGTTCCAAAGTCGCCGCGAAGGAACCCTGGGCGACTGACGTCCGCTTGCCGGGGATGTTGCACGCGCGCGTGGTGCATCCGAAGACGCTCGGGTCGACTCTCGTCTCTGCCGGCGCTGTAGACAAATCCAAATTCCCGAATTCGCAAGTGATCGTGAAAGGCAATCTCGTCGGAGTGGTTGCGCCCACGGAGTGGGAGGCGATCCAGGCGGCCGATCAGGTAGCGAGCGCAACAAAATGGACAGACTGGAAAGGTCTGCCCGGCACCGCGAAACTCTACCAGCACCTTCGCGAAGAGGCTGACTGGACCTCAGCGCCCGTCGGGAAGAGCCAGCCCAGCAAAGGGGAGGTCGCCCCCGTGTTCGCGTCGGCTCACAAGAAACTCTCGGCCACGTATCAGTTGTCCTACATGAAGCACGCACCGATTGGTCCGACCATGGCCGTTGCCGACGTCAAGCCGGACGGCACGGTGCACATCCACACGCACAACCAGAATCCTCAGGAGCTGCGCGGCGAAATTGCGATGATGCTACGGACCACGCCGGATCATGTGATCGTGCGCACCTATCCCGGCCCCGGCCACTACGGACGGTCGAACGGAGGCAACGCCGGCGCGGAAGATGAAGCGGTGATCTTGTCGCAAGCGTTAGATAAACCCGTGCGCGTACAGTGGATGCGCGCGGACGACATACAATGGTCCACGCAGTCGCCCGCTGCCTTCTCCGATATTCAGATTGCATTGGACGAGCATGGCAAGATGGCCGCCTATCAGGCGGACCACTACATGCCCGCCATGCAGGATGACCGGCCGATCGGCGCCGTGTTGTCGGGGCTGCCGACGATGGCGGCACCGGACGTTAAAAATGATTTTATTACGTCCACGGTCAACAACATTTCCGATCCGTGGCTCTACGCTCAGGTTCCCAATGTATTGGAGAGCGGACACGGCACATTCCAAGTGGGACAGAAAACCTCGCCTCTCGCCGTCGGTCTCCGTGACCACAGCATGCGCACGCCGGGCCAGTTCCAGCAGAACTATCCGAGAGAACTGGCGATGAGCGAGGCCGCATCGCTCGCGGGAGCGGACGCCCTCCAGTTTCGCATCGACCACGCCAACGACGAGCGCGCCATTGGAGTGCTGAAAGCAGTCCGTGATGCTTCCGGTTGGGATACGCGTCCCTCGCCGCGTCCGGATGCTGTATCCACCGGATCTACGCCCGTGCGGGGCCGCGGCGTGTCGCTGATGTTGCGCAGTGGAACCTACTGGGCCTGCGTTTGCCAGATCGCTGTCACTCCGGGTACCGGCGCGATCGTGGTGGAGAAGTATACGATCGCAGTCGACCCTGGTATCGTCGTGAACCCGGCGCAGTTGAAGCGGAATGTGGAAGGCGGCGCCGTCATGGGAATCGGCCATGCCCTGTTCGAAGAAGTGATGTTTGATGAGAGCGGAATTACGCAGGATGATTGGAATAGCTATCCCATCCCAACCATGGCGGACATCCCGGAAATCAAGGTCGTGTTGCTCCACAATCCCAAAGTCGGCAGCTACGGTGGAGGTTCGGAAGCGGCAAATGCTCTCGCCGCTCCGGCGATCGCCGCGGCTCTCCACGACGCTACCAGGAAAGTCATGCGGAGGCTTCCGATGAAACCGGCACACGTGCAGACGCTCTTGAAAGCTTAAGCCGGGCCGGAATCGTCATTGTTCGCAAAGGAGTATTTCTCAAGACGTGCAAATCAACGGCAGAGTGTTATCTCTAAGGCAGGCAAAGAATGGACCTGTCCTAGCCGACCCCGATACGGTCAAACTAGCGCGTCTGCTTGCCGCCTACGCCCCGCACGACGGGAGTTTTGAGCTGCGCATTCCGGGCTTGCTCGCCAGCCGCCTGTCACGAGTCAACCGGGAGTGTGTGCACGCGCTCCGCCTGTCGTCGTTGTGCATCGTCGCGCAAGGAGCGAAGACCGTCATCGTAGGGGATGAAGTGTTCGAATACGACGCGTCGCGCATGATCGTGTTCTCTGTCGCTCTGCCAGTAGCTGCCCAAGTCACGCGTGCCAGCCATTCCGAGCCCTATCTCTCACTCAGGTTGGAGCTCGACCCACACAAAATTGCCGAGCTTGTACTAAAAGTGTTTCCAAACGGTGTGCCTCCCGCGCAAGAGAGAAGCGCGGTCTACATCACTCCAGCCGACACCAGCATCGTCAATGCCGCGGCGAGGCTCATGGAGTGTCTGGCCCGTCCTGGCGATACGGAGTTGCTCGCTCCGCTGGTGACGGATGAGATTTTGATCCGGCTGCTACGCAGCCCCATCGGCGCTCGCGTCGCGCAAATGGGTTTTGCCGAGTCCAGCGTGCACCGAGTCACACTTGCGATTTCCTGGTTGCGCGCCAACTTCTCTCAGCCCATGAAGGTCGAGGATTTGGCCGAAATGGTGCACATGAGTGTTTCTTCCTTCCATGAGCACTTCAAGTCCGTGACCTCGATGAGCCCCCTGCACTATCAAAAAGTCCTGCGCCTTCAGGAGGCGAGGCGGCTGATGTTGTCCACCACCATAGACGCGGGTACTGCGAGCCAGCGCGTTGGTTATCTAAGCGCTTCGCAGTTCAGCCGGGAATACAGCCGTTTCTTCGGCTGTGCGCCGACCAGAGATATCGCCAGATTGCGCCAAGAGACTGAAATTCGGGTCTGACGCTCGGCCGTCATCGACGAAAGCAGACGGGTCTTGGAACGCACGAGTGATGGTTCAACATCAACCTCCGAAGGTTATAATCCTCCTTCTCGAACATGCCCTTTCGCCCAGGAGACCCGACCTTGTACGTACCCGAGATCAAACGCTACGACTCCATGCACTACCGCCGCTCGGGACGCAGCGGCATTCAGCTTCCTGCCATCTCGCTCGGCCTGTGGCATAACTTCGGCGGGGGAGACAATTTTGAAAACGCGCGCGCCATGCTCCGCCGCGCGTTCGATCTTGGGATCACGCATTTCGATCTGGCGAACAACTATGGGCCTCCGTATGGATCGGCGGAGGAAAACTTCGGGCAGATTCTGAAGAAGGATTTCGTTCCCTACCGCGACGAACTCATCATTTCGACCAAGGCGGGTTGGGACATGTGGCCCGGTCCGTATGGAAACCTGGGATCGAGGAAATACATCCTGGCCAGCCTCGATCAAAGCCTGAAGCGGATGGGGCTCGAGTACGTCGACATTTTCTATCACCACCGTCCCGACCCGGACACACCGATGGAAGAATCGCTCGGCGCGCTCGACAGGGCGGTGCGGTCGGGCCGGGCAATCTATGCCGGCATCTCCGCGTACAGCGCGAAGCAAACGGCCGAAGCGGTCAAGATCATGCGCGGTCTGGGCACGCCGCTTCTCATTCATCAGCCCAAGTATTCGATGCTGGTGCGGGATCCGGAGCAGGGGTTACTGGATGTTCTTGGCAACGAAGGCGTGGGCTGCATCGTGTTCAGTCCGCTGGCGCAGGGGTTGCTGTCGGACCGGTATTTGCAGGGAATTCCCACGGACTCGCGGGCGGCACGCGATTTTTTTCTGAAGAAGAAGGATATCGACCAGAAGAAAGTGGCGATGCTGCGGGCTTTGAACGCAGTGGCGCATGAACGCGGACAATCTCTCGCGGAGATGGCGGTCGCCTGGGTGCTGCGCGATCCGCGGGTCACCAGCGCGCTGGTGGGGACCAGCAAGGTTTCGCAGGTGGACGACAACGTGGCGGCGCTGAAGAATCTGAAGTTCTCCAGCGAAGAGTTGAAGAAGATCGACGACATTCTCGCAGGGAAGTAATCGGTGTCGCGGTCTCCCGTGCTTGATGGTAGGGACGCGGCTTGCCGCGTCTCCGATGGCCGCGGAATCGCCGCCGGGAGCGGTCATTGTCGATCGCGGCGGAGACGGGGCGAGCCCCGTCTCTACTATGCGGTTCGGGCTAGTCGCTTGATTCGAAGTGACGGCGCGCGTCATCCAAGACAATTGATGGCACAATTTCAGACACTGCGGGCGTCGCTAGCCCGCTCCACGGAACTCTCCGAGTTCACCAAGCACCTCGAATTCGAGGTCAAGGATATTCCCCGTCTTGGCTTTGTCCCCGGGCAATGGCTATCGCTTACGGCCTCGAAACCCGACGGCGAGGAAATCACACGCGCATATTCGATCGCGTCGGCGCCTACGGACAACGGTCGTTTCGCATTCTGCCTGAATCGTGTCCAGGACGGCTTCATGTCGAACCACCTCTGCGACATGACAGAGGGCGAGGAAATCACTTTTCAAGGTCCCTTCGGCAGCTTCATCCTCCGTCCGCCGTTGCGGGACACGGTGTTCATCGCCACGGGAACCGGCATCGCTCCCTTTCGATCGATTCTGCACTGGCTGCTGGAAGATTTTCCCCGGCATGAGGGACATCAATTCTCGCTGCTGTTCGGGGTGCGCAGAGAAGAAGACATTTACTATCGCGAGGACTTCGAGCGCCTGGCCGCGGAGCATCGCACGTTTGAGTTTCTGCCGACTCTCAGCCGCGGCGGTCCGGACTGGAGAGGGCTGCGAGGCTATGTGCAGGAGCACCTGCCAAAAATTGTCGGCAGCCGGACCGATATGCATGCCTACATCTGCGGACTCGATAAGATGGTCAGCGCCAATCGTGCCCTACTGAAGTCTCTTGGGTGGGATCGGAAGCAGATCTTGTACGAGAAGTATGATTGAGAGGAAATTAGCTTCTGATTCTTAGCTCTCAAACCGGCGCGATCGTTCGCGGCAAAAGAGCTTAACCCTAGAGAGGAAAACTTGCCGTCCAAACCCATCCAGGCAGCACGAGATTGTACGTTGTCGATGGGCGAGGAACGATCTCGCGATTCAGTATCACGATCAGGAATGGGGCGTGCCACAGCACGATGACCGCGTGCTCTTCGAATTTCTGATCCTGGAAGGCGCGCAGGCCGGACTCAGTTGGGAAACGATTTTGAAGAAGCGCGAAAACTATCGCGCTGCGTTTGATGGCTTCGACGCGAACAAGATCGCACGCTATGACCGGCGCAAACTGCAGGCACTGCTGGGCGACGCGGGCATTGTCCGCAACCGCCTGAAGGTCGCGGGCGCTGTGCAGAATGCGAAAGCATTCCTGGCAGTGCAGAAGGAATTTAGATCGTTCGACCGTTACATCTGGCAGTTCGTCGAGGGGAAGCCGCGGCGGAACGCCTGGAAGGCGGGCCAACCTCTTCCCGCCAGCACGCCCGCGTCCGACGCCATGAGCAAAGATCTCAAAAAACGCGGATTCACTTTCGTCGGGACCACGATCTGTTACGCGCTCATGCAGGCGACGGGGATGGTGAACGACCATGCCGTAGAATGTTTCCGCTACCGGCAAGTGTAGTTCCCGGTTCTCAGCAGTGCCGCGCGCTGCTATCATTTTGGCCTTCATTCTGTGAGTAAAGCGAACGTACCGTGCGGAGGAATTCAATGCACACAAACATGGTGTTGCTTTTTGCTTTGGGGATCGGCGTGGTTGCCGGACTGCGAGCCATGACCGCTCCCGCAGTGGTGGCCTGGGCAGGCCATCTGGGCTGGCTTGATATCTTCGGAACCTACTTCGCCTTCATGGGTTCGAAGTGGGCGGTCCTCCTGTTCACGATCGCAGCGCTAGGCGAATTCGTGAACGATCAACTCCCCAAAACGCCTGCGCGCACTTCCGCCGGCCCACTCGGAGCGCGCATCGTAATGGGGGCCCTGACCGGAGCCTGCGTGGCGGTGGCAGGCGGAGCGTCACTGATCCTGGGAGCGCTGCTCGGCGCCGTGGGCGCTGTGATCGGAGCCTTTGTGGGCTACAACGCGCGTGTCGGATTGGTGAAGAGCCTGCGTGTTCCGGATTTTGCGATTGCGATCCCGGAGGACCTGGTGGCGATCGGGCTGGCCGTGCTGCTGGTGCGGAGCCACTAGCAGGCTGCTGAAAAATTGGTGGATTTGGTTGTTTTCTTTCTGTTGTTCATTGTTGGTGATGTGGAGCGTCTTAATTTCTGGGGTTCGTGAGTTTC
>WNFI01009158.1_pt1 | contig 28483 bp, 28 predicted proteins | sample 5400471 | NCBI WGS metagenome assembly WNFI01 (sample SAMN13153348, study PRJNA577476) | soil metagenome | isolation source: 100 cm saprolite on Douglas fir-dominated hillslope | place: USA:California | collected 2013-09-17
CCACCCGGGTGACGAGGCGCTGATCGCGGACGAGCTGCTGGTCGAGGAAGTCTCGATCGACGGGATGTGCGGTGTCTACTGACGCGCGGGGTTCGGGGCCGGCTCCCCGGTTCGATCTGGACCGCGCGTGGTGCGTCGATGACCGCGTGGCGGTGCGCCCCGAGCCGTTCGGCGCGCTGCTGTATCACTTCGGGACGCGGCGCCTGTCGTTCCTGAAGAACACAACGGTGCTGGCCGTCGTGCGGTCGCTGGCCGACCACCCCAGCGCGCGCTCGGCCTGCGCGGCCGCGGGAGTGCGCGCCGCCGCGCTGCCCGCCTACGAGCGGGCCCTCGCGACCCTCGCCGAGTCCCGGATGATCAGGGAAAGGCCCGTGTCATGACGGTGCCGCGGCTGGTCGAGCAGTTCGAGCTGGGGCTGGATGCGCCGATCTGCCTGACCTGGGAGCTGACGTACGCGTGCAACCTGGCGTGCGTGCACTGCCTGTCCAGCTCCGGGCGCCGGGACCCGCGCGAGCTGACCACCGCGGAGTGCAAGGACGTCATCGACACGCTGCAGCGGATGCAGGTGTTCTACGTCAACATCGGCGGCGGGGAGCCGACCGTCCGGCCCGACTTCTGGGAGCTGGTCGATTACGCGACCGCACACCAGGTGGGGGTGAAGTTCTCCACCAACGGCATCAAGGTCGACGCCGGGGCGGCGCTCCGGCTGGCGGCCAGCGACTACGTCGACGTGCAGATCTCGCTGGACGGGGCGACCGCCGAGGTCAACGACGCGGTCCGCGGCGCGGGGTCGTACGCGACGGCGGTCCGCGCGATGGACAATCTCAAGGCCGCCGGGTTCGCGGGCTTCAAGATCTCGGTCGTGATGACCCGGCACAACATCGGGCAGCTCGACCAGCTGAAGGCGCTGGCCGACTCCTACGGCGCGCAGCTGCGGCTGACCAGGCTGCGCCCGTCCGGCCGCGGTGCGGACACCTGGCACCAGCTGCATCCGGAAGCTGGGCAGCAGCGCCAGCTGTACGACTGGCTGGCCAGCCGCGGCGAGCAGGTGCTGACCGGCGACTCGTTCTTCCACCTGGCGCCCTACGGCGGGCCGCTGCCGGGCCTGAACCTGTGCGGGGCGGGCCGCGTCGTCTGCCTGATCGACCCGGTCGGCGACGTGTACGCGTGCCCGTTCGCGATCCATGAGGAGTTCCTGGCCGGCAGCGTCCGCCAGGCCGGCGGGTTCGAGGCGGTGTGGCGAGACTCGGCGCTGTTCGCCGAGCTGCGCCGCCCGGCAGCGAGGGGGGAAGGGGAGGCGGGTGGGGCGTGCCGTTCGTGTGAGTTCTTCGATTCCTGCCGCGGCGGCTGCATGGCGGCCAAGTTCTTCACCGGGCTCCCGCTGGACGGCCCCGACCCCGAATGCGTGCGGGGTTACGGCGCGGAGGCGCTGAAAGCGGCGGACCCGGTCACCGCGCCCCGCCCGGCACTTGACCACTCGCACCGTTCGGCACCGGTGCCCGTCATGATCGGCCCGCGCCCGGGCGGGCCGCCCGGCCGGGCCTGTGACGAGAACCCGCTGGCCGGCTTCGCTGCGGCGGCGAGTCGCTCGCGATGACCGTCGGCATGGACAGCACGCAGGCGCTGCCCGTCGATGCCGGGCAGCTCACCAAGTAGCCGGGCAGCAGTCACCGAGCAGACAACACACGAGGCAGGGAAGCGGAGGTAACAGGGATGACCGGACGGGTTGAGGGCAAGGTGGCCTTCATCACCGGGGCCGCGCGCGGGCAGGGGCGCAGTCATGCGGTACGGCTGGCCGAGGAGGGCGCCGACATCATCGCGGTCGACATCGCCGAGGACATCGAGAGCGTCCGGCGCTTCTACCCGGGCGCGACCGAGGGCGACCTGCATCTTCATTTTCGGCGACCAGGCCCACCTGGTGACCGAGGGGGACTGGCGGGATGTCATCGACATCAACCTCACCGGGGTGTGGCACACCGCCAAGGCGGCGATACCGCACCTGATCGAGCAGGGCACCGGCGGGTCGATCATCCTCACCAGCTCGACCGCCGGGCTGAAGGGGACGCCGAACGTGGCGCAGTACACCGCGAGCAAGCACGCCGTCGTCGGCCTGATGCGGACTCTGGCCCTGGAGCTCGCGCCGCACTCGATCCGGGTGAACTCGGTCCATCCCACCGGCGTCGACACGCTCATGATCCAGAACGAGGCGACGCGGCGACTGTTCCTGCCCGACGTCGAGAACCCGACCCGGGAGCAGGCGGCCGAGGTCTTCACGACCACGAACGCACTGCCGGTGCCCTGGGTGGAGCCCCGGGACATCTCCAACGCCGTGCTGTTCCTCGCGTCCGACGAGGCGAGGTACGTCACCGGGGTCACCCTCCCGGTGGACGCCGGGTACACGATCAAGTAGGGAAAGCAGATGGGACACCTCGACGGCCGGACCGCGGCCCCATGAGCGCGGGCGGCGACGCCAGCGGCAACGGCCGCGGGCCGGCCCCCCCGGGACAGCACGGCGACCTGGCGCGGCTCGCCCCCACCCGGGCCCGGATCGCGGCCCGGGTGGTGGGCCGCGAGCGCGAGCTGGAGCTGATCCTGGCGGCCGTGGCCGCGGGCCGGGACCTGCTGCTCGAGGGGCCGCCCGGCACGTCCAAGAGCACGCTGCTGCGCGCGATCACCGCGGAGTGGGGCGTGCCGCTGGTGTTCGTAACCGCGCCCCGGAGGACACGCTGAACACGCTGCTGACCGCCATGGCCGAGCGCGAGGTGGCGGTGCCCCGGGTGGGCCGGATCGCCGCGCGGCCGACGTTCCGGGTGATCGCGACGATGAACCCGTTCGACAACGTGGGCACCACCCGGCTGTCGACGAGCGTGCATGACCGGCTGTGCCGGCTGGCCGTGACCTACCAGGACGCCGGGTCCGAGCGCGGGATCGTCGCGCTGCGCGCGCCGCTGCCGCCGGAGGAGGTCCCGGCGGGACTCGCCGCCGCGCTGGTGGCGGACGCGGTGGCGGTGACCCGGGCCACCCGCGAGCACCCGGACGTGCGGCAGGGCAGCAGCGTGCGGGGCGCGATCGACCTGACCCTGGTGGCGGGAGAGTTGCTGGGCCTGCGGGGCATCGGTGGCCCAGGCGATTCCGATGGTGACGGCCGGCTGCGGGCCGGCGACGCGGCCCGGCAGGGCAGTGCTGGCCCTAGGGGGGACGACCCCCCTTCAACCCCCCGCCCCGGAGCAAGCTCCGCGAGCAGCTATGCGGACACCGTCTTCGACGCGATGGTGGTGGCCCTGTCCGGGCGGATCCAGCTGGACGAGACCGCGGAGACCACGCCCGAGGCAGTGCTGCGCGAGATCTGGGAGGACCACTTCGTCCTCAACCCGGCGGCGGCGGCGCCCGGTTGAAGAGCAGTGCAGGCCGATTCGCCGGTCACCCGGCGCACCGGCCGGGCCGCCCGGCCCGCCGGCCTGCAGCCGCTGCGGCGTCGGCCGAAGCAGCTCGACGCCGAGCCGGTGCTGTTCGAGGCGCGGGCGGGCGGCGCGGGCGGCCTGGTGCTCGCCGGGAGCCGGGACGGTGACCGGCGCGGCGGCGGGCCGGGGAGCACAGCGCCCGGCCTCACCGACGAGCCGGCGGAGGCGGCTCGGACGACATCGACCTGGACGCCACCCTCGACCATCTTGTCGAGCATCCCTTTCCCGAGGACGACGACATCATCGTCCGGGAGCGGGTCCGGACCCGGCGGTCGGTGGTGCTCGCCGTCGACGTCTCCGGCTCCATGCGCGGCGAGCGGGTGCGGACCGCGGCCGCGACCGTGGGCGCGCTGGCCGGCGAGCTGGGCCGCGACGACCTGGCGGTCATCGCGTTCTGGTCCGACGCCGCGGTGCTGGAGCGGCTCGGCCAGCACGTCCCGGCCGGGCGGCTGCTGGACACGCTGCTGCGCATACCGGCCCGCGGGCTCACCAACATCTGGTTCCCGCTGCAGGTCGCCCGGCGGCAGCTGGCCGCGATCCCGGCGCGGGACGCGCGCGTGCTGCTGCTGTCGGACTGCGTGCATAACGCCGGACCGGATCCCCGGCAGGCGGCGGCCGGGCTGGCCCGGCTGGACGTGCTGCTGGACGCCTCGGGTGAGCACGACGAGGAGCTGGCGCGCGACCTGGCCCGGCTCGGGCACGGGCGGCTGGCCCGGACCCGCGGCTACCGCGACGTCGCCCCGGCGGTATCCGGGCTTTTCGCCCGATGAGTGAGCAGGAGAGGATAGGCGGATGGCTAACGCATGGTTTGAGACGGTGGCCGTGGCACAGCGGCGGGCACGCAGGCGCCTGCCCAAGTCGGTGTACGGGGCGCTGATCGCGGGCTCGGAGATGGGGCTCACCGTCGCCGACAACGTCAAGGCGTTCAGCGAGCTCGGCTTCGCCCCGCACGTGGCCGGGCTCTCGGCCAAGCGCGACCTGGCCACCACGGTCATGGGCCAGCCCGTGTCGCTGCCGGTGATCATGTCGCCGACCGGCGTGCAGGCCGTGCATCCCAGAGGCGAGGTGGCGGTGGCCCGTGCCGCCGCGGCGCGCGGGACCGCGATGGGCCTGAGCTCGTTCGCCAGCAAGCCGATCGAGGACGTCGTCGCGGCCAACCCGAAGACGTTCTTCCAGAGCTACTGGGTGGGGACGCGCGATCAGATGCTTGCTCACATCGAGCGGGCGCGGGCTGCCGGGGCCGTGGGGCTGATCGTGACGCTGGACTGGTCGTTCTCCAACGGGCGGGACTGGGGCAGCCCGGTCATCCCGGAACGGGTGGATCTCAAGACGATGGTCCGGTTCGCGCCCGAGGTGCTGACGCGTCCGCAATGGCTGCTCGGCTACGCCCGGACCTTCAAGCTGCCGGACCTGACCGTGCCCAACATGGCGGGCCTGGGCGAGGCCGGGCCGACGTTCTTCGGGGCGTACGGGCAGTGGATGCAATCGTCCCTGCCGACCTGGGACGACGTGCGCTGGCTGCGCGAGCAGTGGGGCGGGCCGTTCATGCTCAAGGGCGTGATCCGGGTCGACGACGCCCGGCGCGCGGTCGACGCCGGGGTGACCGCCATCTCGGTGTCCAACCACGGCGGCAACAACCTGGACGGCACGCCGGCCACGATCCGGGCCCTGCCGGCCATCGCCGAGGCCGTGGGCGGGCAGGTCGAGGTCCTGCTCGACGGCGGCATCCGCCGCGGAGGCGACGTCGTCAAGGCGGTGGCGCTGGGCGCGCGGGCCGTCATGATCGGCCGTGCGTACCTGTGGGGCCTGGCCGCCAACGGCCAGGCCGGGGTGGAGAACGTGCTGGACATACTGCGCGGCGGCATCGACTCGGCCCTGCTCGGGCTGGGGCATTCCTCGATCCACGACCTGACCCCGGACGACATCGTGATTCCGCCCGGGTTCACCCGCGCGCTGGGGGCCTCCCGCCCGAATCGCCCGATTTCCGGATAGAGTCCCAGCGTGACCGCGCGGATCGATCGGACAACAGCATGACCTGCGTGGCGCTGGTCACCGGCGCGGCCCGCGGCATCGGCGCGGCGACCGTCCGCGGTCTGGCAGCGGAAGGCTGGGCCGTCCTGGCCACCGACCGGTGCGCCGACGACCCGGCGCTGCCGTACCGGCTCGGCAGCCGAGACGAGCTGGACCGGGTGGTAAAGGAGGCCTGCGCGGCGGCCGGCGATACCGAGGCGGTGCGGGGGCTGGTCGCCGACGTGCGCGACTGGGCACAGCTGGCCGGGGCCGTCGGCCTGGCCGAACGGACGTGGGGCGGCCTGGACGCCGCGGTGGCCGTGGCCGGGGTGATCGCAGGCGGCGTGCCGTTCTGGGAGATGCCGGGCGATCAGCAGCGCGCGGTGCTCGACACCGACCTGGGCGGCGTGCTCAACCTGGCCCGGGCGGCGATTCCCGCGCTGCTGCGACGGCCGGAACCGCGCCGGGGGCGGTTCCTCGCGGTCGCGTCGGCGGCCGCTACACGCGGGCTGCCGATGCTGGCGGCCTACTGCGCAGCCAAGGCGGGCGTGACCGGACTGATCCGGGCGCTGGCCGTCGAGCTGGGCGGCACCGGGATCACGGCGAACGCGGTCAGCCCGGGATCAACCGATACCCCGATCCTGGACGAGAGTGCCCGGCTCTACGGCCTGCCCGGCGCGCAGTCGTTCGCGCCGCAGCAGCCGGTGCGGCGGCTGCTCGAGCCCGACGAGGTCGCCGCCGCGCTGGTGTGGCTGGCGGGGGAGGGCAGCAGCGCGATGACCGGCGCCGTCGTTCCCGTCGACGGCGGGCTGGCCCTGTGAGAAGCCGCGAGACCGTGCCGCTGCCCGCCGGGTTCGGGATCGCGTTCGACGCCGATACCCAGTTCGTCGGCTCCGACGTCCTGTTCGGCGGCTCGCCGCCGCGGCTGATGCGGCTGAACGCGTCCGGGGTCCGGGCGCTGGAGGAGCTGCGCGACCGTCCGGTCGCCTCGACAGACAGTGGCCGGCTGGCCCGGCGGCTGACCGACGCCGGGCTGGCGCACCCGCGCCCGCTGGCCATGCCGCAGCCCGCCGGGGTGACAGTTGTCATCCCGGTCCGGGACCGAGCGGGCGGCCTCGATCGCTGCCTGTCGGCGCTCGGCACCTGCTATCCGGTGATCGTGGTCGATGACGGCTCGCTCGACCCGGCCGCCGTGGTCAGGGTCTGCGAGTCTCACGGCGCGCAGCTCCATCGGCGCGCGGTGCCCGGCGGCCCCGGCCCGGCCCGCAACGACGGGCTGGCTGAGGTGACGACGCCGCTCGTGGCCTTCCTCGACAGCGACTGCGTGACCGGCCCGGGCTGGATCGGGGAGCTCGCCGCGCATTTCGCCGACCCGATGGTCGGCGCCGTCGCGCCGCGAGTGCGGCCCCTCGCCGGCCAGAACGCCGCAGGCCGCTACCTGGATGCCCGGGCGCCCGTTGACCTGGGCCCGCGGGAGGCCCGGGTCGCGCCGCTGACGCGGCTGGCCTACGTGCCCACCGCGGCGCTGCTGGCCCGCTGTTCGGCGATCGTCGGCGGCGGGTTCGACCCCGGTCTTCGGTATGGCGAGGACGTCGACCTGATCTGGCGGATGATCGCGGCGGGCTGGCGAGTTCGGTACGACCCCGCGGCGGAAGTGCGCCACGTCGAGCCGGAGCGCTGGGCGGCGGTGCTGGCCCGCCGTCTCCGTTACGGGAAATCGGCCGCGCCGCTGGCCCGCCGGCACCCGGGCCTGGTGCCGCCGCTGATCGTGCAGGCGTGGCCGGCCGCGGCGGCCGCTTCGCTGCTGGCTGGCCGGCCCCTGACCGCGCTGGCCGCCTACAGCGCCGGCACCGGCCAGCTCGTCCGGCTGCTGCGCGGCTGGGGCGTTCCGGCCCGGGGCGTGCTCCGCCCGATGGCCGGGTCGGTGCGGCAGGCCTGGCTCGGTGCAGGTCAGTGGAGCATCCAGTACGCCCTCCCGGGGATCGCCGCGGGCCTCGTCTGGCCGGGCGGGCGCACTCGGAGAGCGAGGTTCGGCCGTCGGCTCGCGCTGGCGTCCCTGCTGGCCGGGCCGCCAGCCGCGGCCTGGCTGCGCAGCCGGCCGCGGCTCGACCCGGTCCGCTTCACGCTCGGCTACCTCGCCGACGAGGCCGCCTACGGAGCGGGCGTCTACCGGGGCGCCGTGACGGAGCGGCTCGTCGCCCCGCTGCTGCCCCGCCTCGCCTGGCGCCCGCTGCCGAGACCGGCCACCTCCGCTGCCCGTGCCGCTGCTGCCCCCCATGCCACCTCCGCTGCCCCTGACACTCCTCCTGCCCCTGCCACCTCCGCTGCCCCTGCCACTCCTGCCGCCCCGAGGAAGGACCCCTGATGGCCGTCGTAGTTGTCGCCACGATCCGCCCGCTTCCCGACCGCCGAGCCGAGGTGATCGCCGCCCTGGAGGCCGTGATCCCCCGGGTACACGCCGAGGACGAGGGCTGCCTGCTCTACGCCCTGCACGAGGGTCCCGACCGGCTCGTTATGGTCGAGCAATGGTCGACCGCCGAGGCGCTCGCCAGCCACGGCCGCGGCGCCGCGATAGCCGAGCTCGGCAAGAGGCTGGACGGGCTGGTGGAGGGCGCGGCGGACGTCCAGGTGCTGCAGCCGCACCCGGCCGGCACCCCCGAGCAGGGCACCTTCTGACGCCCGGCCACCGCACGCGGCAGACCTCATGTCCCTGACCCTTACCGGTTTAGGTTCAGATCCGGCTCACATTTCGGACGGTCCATAAGTTGCATTCCATGATCACGGACCCAAACCCATCATATAGGTGGTTTTAGGTCCAAGATCTCTTTTGAATCGGTCTAATTCATGTTGCTCGTGGGGTTGTTGAGGCCGATGGGCCGATAGACGCGCCGGGACGGGTCCAGGCCTTGTGCCGGGACAGGGCCAGGCCTGGCGCGGGGCCGGTGCGAGGCCGCTGGCCAGCGCCGAGCCCGGACGGTGCCCGAAGGGCCAGCGCCGGAACCGGGCAGCGTCCGCGGATGCGCTTCAGCGGGCCAGCAGCGTGTCCCGGTGTCTCCAGGCGGTGCGCAGGAGCGCGGCTCCGGCCGCCTGCATAGGCTCGGCCGCCGCGAATCGCTCGACGTTCGCGGCGGTGAACGGGATGCCGATGGTCGCTCCCGTCGGGTCCTCGCCGGTGATGATGCGACCTTCCTCGTTAGCGGACACCAGGCCGGAGAACACCGCGTCGAACAGCGGGGCGTCGAAGACGGCGACGGACAGCATGTCGATGGCGAAGCTCAGCGGGTCGGCGCCCAGGCCGAGCCAGTACAGCCGCAGGCTCCCGGCTCGCCGGGCGCCGGCCAGCGTGGCGTACAGCGGCCAGCGCCGGTAATCGATGGGCGCGGCGTCGCTCTGGTAGTCCTCACCGGATCCGAGCAGCTCCTCGGACAGCTCGCGGACGATGGAGCGCCACAGGCTGAAGTCATTGGCCTCGTTCCACTCGGCGTCGTGCGAGGGCTGGAACATGCCGACCGGGGCGACCTGGTACATGCCGCCGCCGCTGGCGACCCGCGCCGGATCCCGCCAGTGCAGGATCATCTGCGCGCCGCCCGAGACATGGTCGGCGCGCAGCACCATGGTGCAGGTGGCCGGCATCACGGGCCGGCGCCGAAGGTCGGTGGGATCGCCTATCAGTGACCGGAGCGGCAGCTCCTCGGCCGCAGGCGGCCGGTCCGGGCCTCCGTCGGCCAGGGCGGCCGCCGCGTACTCGTGGGCGGCGGCCTCGCAGATGTTGATCATCTCGAAATAGCGCCCCCGGCCGAACGCCAGATCCGCCGCCGCCGCGGACGTGCGCACGTCGAGGAGCCGGTAGCAGGCGCGGTTCTCGAACAGGGCCGGCCTGCTCAGCGCACCGAGAGCGTCGGCGTAGCAGCCGAACCGGCTTCCGTCGTCGCGCAGCGGGCGCACGGCCGCTGACTCGGGACCCGTACCGTCGAGCACGGGGCCGTCGAGCACGGGGCCGTCGAGCACGGGGCCGTCGAGTCGGCGGCCGTGCTCGCCAGGGTGCCACGACAGCGTGACCTGATGGAGCGGGACCGGCGCGGCCGGGATCCACTCGGGGCGGGCAAGCATCGGCGTGCCCCCTACTCGCCACGATGGTGGGTACAGCTCCTGCGCGGCCCGGGCCAGGTCGTGCCGGCGGGCGTTGAGGAAGCGGCGCTCCCGCCGCCACTGCTCCTGGCTGTCGCTCGGGTGACTCATCGGCATACGACCTTACCTAGGGATGCGGGCCGCCGACGCGTTTGACACCGCCCGCCCATGTCCGCGACGATCCGAATCCGCGCGAATCCGGCTACAGGAGGTGCCCGGGGGATGGCATTCAAGGGGCTACGCCAGCCGCAGGTGGAGGCCCGGGGTCCGGGGTGGGTCTTCGACCCGCCGCCCGGATGGCCGGCGCCGCCGCCCGGGTGGCAGCCGCCGACGCACTGGCAACCCGACCCGTCATGGCCGCCCGCGCCCTCGGGCTGGGAGTTCTGGAAGCCGGCGCCCGAGGGCGGGCCGCCGGGGGACAGCTTCTCCGGGCCGGCCAGTGAGATCCATGTCACGTGTGACGGCCAGCCCTATGCTTTCCAGCCCGGGCAGCCGGTCCGGATCGGGCGTGGGACCGACAACGACGTGGTGGTTGGCAATCCGGCCGTCTCCCGCAAGCACGCCCAGCTGAGCCTGGCCGACGACGGGTGGGTCTTCGAGAACGTCGGCCAGGCCCCCACCTTCCAGGGCGGGCAGTCCGTCACGAGGGTCGCGGTGAGCCAAGCGGTAGAGCTTAGGCTCGGGTCCGCGCACGGGCCCGTTCTGCGTATCGAGCCATCGTCAGCGCCGGGGTCGCCGCCGGCCCCCGCGGCCGAAATCCCGCCCCGCGCGGCGGGCCCGAAGCCCAGCCCCGGCCCGCCCGCCGCGCCGGCGAGCGACGAGTTGGTGGAGGCGTTCCGGATCCTTATCCCCTCCCGCTGGTGTTCATCGCGCTGTTCGCGTCGTCGGGCAACCTGTCCACCCCGGGCTGGGCGTACGGCCTGTACATCGCGCCGATCTGGGGGATCGGCTTCTGGCTGTTGATCCGTCCCGGGCCCATCAGGGCGCTGGAGGTTCAGGTCGGCATCGGCATCATCGTCTGGACGCTGGTGTGGCTGAACGTCGTGACGATCAACATCAATGACCACCTGGGCCGGGCTAACCACGCCTTTACCTTTTCCGAGGCCCTGGGCGTCGGGTTCAACGAAGAGATAGCGAAGGCGCTGCCGGTCCTGCTGGCCGGGCTTATTCTCCTGAAATTCCGCTCCACGAAACTGGATGTCCGGATGTGGATGTTCCTCGGCACCATAGCCGGTCTCACGTTCGGCGTTTCCGAGGCGGCCCTCTATGCCTCTCGGGAGATCGTGATCATCAACCAGGCGCAGGTCGCGAGCCAGGCGGTGAGGGCCGTCCTGTCCTTTGCCGAGCGAGTCTTCGTCGATGGCTTCCAGCACGCCGTCTGGGCCGGAATCTCGGGGTTCTTCGTCGGGATGGCCGTGAACTACCGGCGGCGGCGCATACCGCTCATCATCCTCGGCGTGTCGATCCCGGCCGTCCTCCACGCGCTCAACGACTGGAGCGCGGGCGCCTTCAACTCGTATTGGGCGTGGATTCTCATCCAGGCCGTCTCGCTGCTGTTGTTCCTGGGCTACACGATGTCGGCGGCGTCGATCGAGCGCCACTGGGCACGGGCCAGACTGGCGGGGGCGCCGCTCGTAAACCGGGGATCTTGTCCCGCCGGGCGGATGGCCCGGTGCGCGGGGCCGGCCCTGCGGGCTGGCAGGGTGAGGGGCAGCGGAACGGTCGTGGCTTGCGGTGAAGGTCTCACGGGCGCGGTGGCAGGTCGACTCCGGGGCCCGCGATCTTGGGCAGGCCCGCGAGCTGGGTGTGTACCGCCGTTCCTTTAGGGCGGCGCGGGGATCACCGCGGACAGGCTGGGGCCTCTTCCTGGCGGGGCTCGGGTTACTTCCCGGCCTTGCCGTCGCTGCGGCTGCCCCGGCGCAGCTGCGGGCCGCCGCGTTCGGCGTCGCCGGGGCCCTGATCGCCGTTGGTGCTGCGCTGGTCAAGACGGCGCCGCGGGAGACGGCCGACTGGATCTTCCTGTACGCCGGGGGGGTTGCGCAGGTCATCGAGGGGGAGGCCGCGCCGCGGGTGATCCCCTGGAGCCTGCTCGGCCATGTGCGGAAGGAGTACTCCGGTGACTCGGAAGACAGCGGTCCGAGGCTTTCGGCCGTCCATGTGGTCGGCGTCGACGGGACCGTGATCACAGTCGGCAGCGCGTACGGTGCCGCGATCGGCCAGCTGGAGAGGGACGTCGACGGGGTGGCTGTTGCGGCGCGGCTCCCGGCGGCCCTCCAGCAGTGCCAGAGCGGCGCGCCGGTCCTGTTCGGCGGTCTTTCGGTGTCTAGGGACGAGATCGTGTGGGCCGGGGGAGCCAGGCGGGCCGCCTGGCGCGACATTGGCTCGGTCCGCGTGCAGCCGCACGAGGTCGAGCTCGGTGTCAGCGGATTGAAAACGGCCCAGGTCATTGCGCTGGCTGGTGTCCCGGACTCGTGCGTCGCGGTTCTGCTGATCCAGGAAGTGGCGGCCCGGCTGGGAGTGCGGCAGAAAGGAAGCCCGGCCGCGGTGCTGCCGCCCGCCGCAGCACGCGTGACCGCGGCCGGGCCCGCCGCGCTGTCGGAGACTGACGTGGGCGAAGTGCTCGGCTGGCCGGTGGAGAAGGTCGCCGGACCCGGCCTGGGCCGGCCCGCGGCCTGGTTCCGCGGCGGGGGCGTGAATCTCGGCCTGACGCTGAGGAAGCGCCACGCGGGCGACCGCGGCGTGGCCCGGATTTTCGGCCGGGCCCTGACCGGGATCGGCGAGGAGGCGTGGCTGCTCAGCGGCGATCGCACGCTCGTCGTGCTGGCCGGCTCCACGACCGTGCGGCTGGACCTTCATGGCCTGCCGCAATCCGCGCGGGCGGCGGTGCTGATCCCGCTCGCGCGGATCGTCACGGCCCGGCTCGCGGCGCCGCCGGGCGAGTGACCGGGCGAAGATCTCCTGCCGCGCCCTCGAGCCGGGGCTGGTGGTCTTTTATGGGGGCATCTACTCGAGTGTCATGGAGATCACTGGGCGCTGATCATGACGGAGGCCGAGGTTGGACGAGGGCATCGCGATCGGGCCGGTGGTCCTGGGACCCCGCGAGCGGGCCGACCGAGCCCGCCGGGCGGGCCCGGTGGCCGGGCGGCTGCGCGCGGCGGGCGTCTCGATGGTGGCGCTGTGCTGGGTCGACAATGCGGGCATCACGCGGGTCAAGACCATCCCGCTGGGACGCCTGGAGCGCGCGGCCAGCTGGGGGGTCGGCATGTCGCCGGTGTTCGACGTGTTCGGTGTCAACGACGACATCACCACGAGCGAGCACATCGGCGGCCCCAGCGGCGACCTGCGCCTGGTCCCGGACCTCGACCGGCTGGCCGTGCTCGCCGGGCAGCGCGGATGGGCGTGGGCTCCGGTCGACCGCTACACCCAGGAAGGCCGGGTCTACGCCGCATGCCAGCGCTCGTTTGCCCGCCGCCTGGCCGAACAGGCCCGTGAGCAGGGCCTGGAGCTGCGGATGAGCTTCGAGGTGGAGTGGGCGGTCGGCACCGAGGACGACGGGCGCTTCGTCCCGGCCTGCGCCGGCCCGGCCTACGGCATGACCCGCGTGATCGAGCTGTCCGACTACGGCCGGGAGGTCGTCGAGGCGCTGGAGCGGCAGGGAATCACCGTCGAGCAGTTCCACCCGGAGTACGCCGCGGGCCAGCTCGAGGTCTCGGTCGCCGCCGCCGACCCGGTCAGCGCCGCCGATGACAGCGTGCTGGTCCGGCAGACCATCCGCGCGGTCTCGGCGGCGTTCGGCTTCCGGGCCTCGTTCGCCCCGGCGGTGGTCGCGGGGTCGGTGGGCAACGGCGGGCACGTGCACCTCAGTGTCTGGCGAGACGGGCGTAACGTGCTCGCGGGCGGGCCCGGGCCGCATGGCCTGACCGGCGACGGCGAGGCGTTCGCCGCCGGCATCCTCGCCGCGCTGCCCGCGCTGACCGGAGTCGGCGCGCCCAGCGTGGCCAGCTACCTGCGCCTGGTGCCGTCACGCTGGGCCGGCGTCTTCCAGTGCTGGGGCCGGGAGAACCGGGAGGCAGCGCTGCGCCTGGTCACCGGCTCGGCCGGGGAGCAGGACGCGCGGGCGAACCTCGAGGTCAAGTGCTTCGACCTGGCCGCTAACCCGTACCTCGTCACCGGGTCGCTGATCGCCGCCGGGCTGGCGGGCCTTGAGGCGGCGGCCAGGCTCCCCGCCGAGATGATCGGCGACCCGGCCGGGCTGCCGGCCGATGAGCTGGCCCGCCGCGGCATCCGGCGGCTGCCGCAGTCGCTGGCCGAGGCGACCGGCTGCCTCGAGGACGCGGCGATCCTGCGTGAGGCGATGGGCGATCCCCTGTTCTCGGCGTTCGTCGCGGTCCGCCGCGCCGAGATCCAGCTGTTCGCCGACGTCAGCCCGCCCGACATCGTCGCGCAGACCCGCTGGCGTTGGTGACGTATGGAAGCTGAAGTCATGGTCGCCGAGTCACTGGCGCTGATCGATCACCACTGCCACGGCGTCATCAACGTCACGCTCGACGGCCCGGGCCTCGAGGCGCTGCTCACCGAGGCCCCCGGGCCGCCGCCGCCGGGAACGTCCATGTTCGACAGCCAGCTGGGCTTCGCGGTGCGCCGCTGGTGCGCGCCGCTGCTTGACCTGGAGCCGTCCGCGCCCGCCGACCGCTACCTGCGGCGCCGCGCCGAGCTCGGCCCCGCCGAGGTCAACCGCCGGCTGCTGCGGGCCGCGGAGGTGGACGCGTGGCTGGTGGACACCGGCTACCAGCCCGGCCAGGTGCTCACCCCGGGCCAGCTGGCGCAGGCCAGCGGCACGCCCGCGCACGAGATCGTCCGGCTCGAGGCGGTCGCCGAGCGAGTGGCCCGCGGCGGAGCCGCCGCGGGCCGCTTTGCGGCGCTGTTCGCCGAGGCGCTCTCGGCCGCCGCCGCCAGCGCGGTCGGGCTGAAGTCGATCGCCGCCTACCGTTACGGTCTGGACTTCGACCCGGCGCGGCCGGGGGAGGCCGACGTCCGGGATGCGGCCGGGCGCTGGCTGCGGGCCCTCGACGCCGACCCGGCCGCGCGCCTGAACGACCCCGTGCTGCTCAGGCACCTGATCTGGACCGGGGTGGACACCGGGCTGCCGGTCCAGTTCCACGTCGGCTTCGGCGACCCCGACCTGCGGCTGCACCGGGCCGACCCGTCGCTGATGCACGACTTCCTGCTCGCCACCCAGGCGGCCGGCACGCCCATCATGCTGCTGCACTGCTACCCCTACCACCGGCAGGCAGGCTACCTGGCCAACGTCTTCCCGCACGTGTACATGGACGTCGGCGAGGCACTGAACCACGTCGGCGCGCGCTCGGCCGCGGTGCTCGCCGAGGCGATGGAGCTCACGCCGTTTCACAAGATGCTGTACTCGTCCGACGCGTTCGGGCTGCCCGAGCTGCACTACCTGGGCGCGGCCGGGTTCCGCCGCGACCTGGCCCGGGTGACCGGCGCGTTCGTCGCCGACGGCGCCTGGTCGGCGGCCGATGCCGGACGGGTCGGGCACCTGATCGGGGCGGCCAACGCCCGCCGCGTGTACCGGCTGGGCCCGGGCCAGGTCCTCTGAGCCGAGCACCCAGGCCGCGAGCGCCCTGGCGGTGCGCTGGTGCCGGCGCACCAGCTCGGCGAACGGCTCCCTGGCGCCGAGCAGCGCCGCGCAAACCAGGTCGGCGTCCGAGGCCGGGTGGTCCTGCAGTTGTCCCACGCCTCATAGTGCCGCCGGCCGGGCCCAGGGTTAGCGCCTGGTCAGCCCACGGCGTTCGGGGCGGCCTCTAGGCCGAGCGCCAGACGGTGTGCTCCGGTCTCGGATCGCCATGCCCGGTGGTCCGAGTGACCATCGCCGCTTCCAGCCGAAATTCGAACAGATGCTGCTCCTGACCCGGCGGGGGAAGAGCGAACTGGGCGCGCTCGGCCGCGAATTGCCGGCCCAGCCGCCCATGGGTCTCGGGATCGGAAACGTGACGGGCGACCCCGCTGAGATAGAAGGCATCCTCGTTGTCCTCCAGGGGAAACGAGTGCATGGCGTAGCGCCCGTCCCGGTGGAGATCTGCCTGCTTGGGCGACGGGACGATGAACCCGTACACCCCGGTTTCGGTGAGAAGCGGGCACATCGGATGCAGCCGGGGCCCGCCGTCGGCCCGCACCGTGCCGAGAAACGCCAGGCCGACCCCAAAGTGGTACAGCAGACCGGCTCCCTGGCGGGCCAGTTCCGGTTGCTGGCTCTTGAAGTCGCCCCACGAGATCACGTTCAGCGAGGCTGGCAAATTTGAAATGGTCTGTCAACCCCAAGCCCACTTCCGGACCCCGCCCGTCCACGAGATCGCACGGAGTCGCCAGCAGCGACCTGCCGCCCAGGATCACCACGAGGCCGACCGGAGCGCTCTGCGCACCCGTTCGAGCAGCTCTTCCTGTCAGCTGGCAGATCATGCAGTCTGTGAGGCCTACTCCTGCAAGTCGGCGACGACGGCGAAATGATCCGAGGGCCAGACGTCTTCGATGGGCCCGGCGCCGGCCAGTGCGGCGGAGCGCACCTTGCCCCGGCTGTGCCGAGGCAGGCCGACCAGGACGTAGTCGATGCGCGAGTCGGGGATCACGCTGTTGGCCTGGTAGCCGTTGCGGTGGTCCCAGGTGAACCCGGGGTCGCCAGGGTCGGCGTAACGCCAGGCGTCGATGAGTACCAGCCCCGGCACCGCCGGGGCGGTGAGCAGGCCGCCGAGCAGCCGCAGTTCGTCCGAGCCGGGTTCGGCGTTGAGGTCACCGGTGACCACCGGCGGGTAGGCGCAATCGGCGGCATGCCCGGCAATGAACTCGGCCAGCGTGCGGGCCTGCGTCATGCGCAGCTGCGAGCGGCCCGGCCCGTAGGTCAGGTGGGTGGTGAACATGGGCAGCGCCCCACCGGGCGCCTCGATGCGGGCGTGCACGGCAACCCTGCTCTCGTCCGCCAGCTGGCCGGCGGGCAGGCCTGCCTGAGCGTGCGCGGCGATCGGCCAGCGGCTGAGGATCGCGTTGCCGATCGACAAGCCGTCGCCTCCCTCGCCGCGGCCCTTCGCGGCTTCGGCCCAGCACCAGTGCATACCCAGCCGCCCGGCCAGCTCGGCGGCCAGGTTCTCCCCCGGCCCGCCCCATACCTCCTGCAGGCCGCATAGGTCGGGCCTGACCTCGGAAAGCGTCGCGGCGATCGCCTCCCGGCGCCGTTCCCAGGGTCCGTAGCGCCACCACACGTTCCAGCTGATAACCCGGATCACCAGTGCCGGCCTCCTTCGCTCGGGCCGCCGGGCCCAGTGCCATGATCAGCCGGCCATGCCAGCCCATGCACCGTGACGGCGATGGCCACCATAACCGGTCAGGCCCCGGCGATCAGCGCCGGGCGATTCTCCAGAACGCCGGCTCGGATGCGCCCGGGGAGTCCAGGTGTAACGGTCCGGGGCCGCCCGGCGTTTCACTGGTATAGGCCTCTTCCCCCCCGAGGTCTGAGGTCCCGGCCTGACCCCCCGCAGGCCGGGACCTATTGTTCTATCCGGCCGGGCCCACGCTGGCTGGCATGAGCCGTGCCCGGGCAGGATCGTAAGCGGCGGCGTCGCTGGGCCGGGCGAAGTGTCGCTAGAGGCTGGCGATGATCTCGGTGAGCGCGGGCAGGGCTCGGTCGGAGGTGACGAGATAGGACAGGCCGAACCGCTCCCGCCTGGCTTCGAGGTCCTCACGGATCTGGGCCACGCTGCCGATCAGGATCGTCGGCATCTGCCAGACGGCGTTGGCGTCGATCCCGCTCCAGCCGCGCCTGGTGATGAGTGCCTCGGTGTCGGCGCGCCTGTGATCGCTGAGCCGGATCGTGACGAAGGCGCTGAGTTCCAGTGCGGGAAAGCGATCACCGGCCTTCGCGCGCAAGACGGCGATCTTCTGATCGAGTGCTGCTGGCAGGAGATCGCGGGGGTCATCGCGGTCCTCGGAGTTCTTGATCGGGGCCGGCAACAGCCCGACCGTGTCAGCGTGCCGGGCGGCCACCCCGAGCATGCGGGGGCCGCCCGCGCCGACGAGCAGGCGTGGCGGGCTCTGGTGCCGGGGGAGCACGTCAAGGTCCAGGCCGGTGACCTGATAGGAGGCCCCGAGGTGATCTACCCGGGTGCCATCAAGCAGCCCGCCGATGACGGCGAGGGCTTCCTCAAGCCGGTCTATGCGCTGCCGCGGGGGCTCAAAGGGAATGCCCGCCGCCTCATATTCGGGCTGGTACCACCCTGCTCCGAGGCCTAGCTCAAACCGGCCGCCCGACAGGTGGTGCAGGCTCGCGGCCTCGTGGGCGACGATCACCGGGTGCCGGAAGTCGTTAGCCAGTACCAGAGTGCCGACGTTCAGCCGTGCCGTCACCGCGGCCGCTGCGGCGAGGGCGCTGAACGGAGCGAGCTGCTGGCCGTAGGCACCTGCCGAGAAGTGGTCGCGCACGAGGAACACATCGATCCCGACGTCCTCGACCCGGCGAACATGGTCGAGCCACGCCGACCCGCCGAGGACGGACTCGTTGACGACACCGAACCTAAGCTTGCTGGTCATAAGCCACCCTGGGTGAACGTGTCCGGGACTGCGCCGCACCGCACGCGGCCGAAGCCCGCCGGAAGATCTCTCGATCACACCAGGTAAACGCCAGCGGCGGCCCGAACGTGAGGTACGCCGTCCACAACCGACCGGCAGCCCGCGTTCTGCGGGGCCAGTGGTCGCTCACAGCACCGATCACCGGCACAACATGCATAACGGCGGCGGCGTGGCGCCATCGGCCTTGCCGTCCATCGAGGTCAGGCGCAGGTACCGGTGGATGGCGGCGGTGATGCGGCCGGCGTCGCCGGTGGCGAGCAGGTCGAGCAGCGCGCCGCGCAGGACGGCCAGCGCGAGGGTGCGGTCGGCGGATCCGGCCATGCCGCCGCGATGTTCCGCCGGCTGTGCGGCAGCCAGGACGGCCAGCCAGTCCTCGACGGTCTGCCGGGCGAAGCCTGACCAGGGCCCGCCGGGCTCGACCAGCGACCGTGCGTACGCCTCGGCCCATAGCGTGAGCAGCGGCCGGACCGGCTCGGCCGCCAGCCACTGCCAGGTGGCGCGTACCGCGGCCGTCAGGTCGGCTCCCACCGTGGCCCGGGCCTGCTCGAGAAGGGCCAGCTCGTCGGCCCGGGCCCGGGCGAGCAGCGCCCGGACCAGGCCGTCTTTCGACCCGAACAGGAACAGCAGGACCCGCGGGCTGGAGCCGATCGCGGCGGCCAGCGGGCGCAGCGACATGTCGGCCAGACCGCGGGAGAGGGCGTACTGGTAGGCGCGCTCGAGGAGTTCCTCCTTGCGAGGCGACGGGGATGACGCGGTCTCGTCCACGGTGCTACTCTGCCACTGAAACGACTGTTTCAGTACCCTGGCCGGCCGGACGCCCGCAGCGGGGCAGGCGCGCCGGGCCGGCCATGGAGGCGCGATGATCGGTCAGCGGATCGAGGTACGCCGCCTCGGACGGCCGGGTGATCTCGGCTGGGTGGTGATGGCTCACGGCGAGGTATACGCGGCTGAGTTCGGCTGGGATGCCACCTTCGAGGCACTCGTCGCGCAGATCGCCGCCGGTTACGCGGCCGGGAACGACCCGGCGCGGGAGGCGGCCTGGATCGCCGAGATGGACGGCCAGCGGGTAGGGTGCGTGTTCTGCGTGGCCGCCGACGAGACCACCGCGCAGCTCAGGATCCTCCTGGTTGACCCGCGGGCCCGCGGGCATCATCTCGGCGGAACGCTCGTGGATGAATGCGTGGCCTTCGCCCGCCAGGCCGGTTACGCGCGCATGAAGCTGTGGACCAACCATCCGCTTGTCGCCGCCCGCCGCATCTACCTTTCCCGCGGGTTCAAGCTGGTCGAAGAGGAGCCGCACCACAGTTTCGGCGTTGATCTGGTCGGCCAGGTCTATCAGCTCGACCTCCGGCCGGGCCTGGCGGCCCGTTGCGCTGAACGGGCGTCAGGCTGGCCCGCGCCGCGGGGCGCGGCCCAGGATGAAGAGCGCGGCGATGTAACACAGCATGGCTACCCCGGTGGCCATGGCCATGCCCATGGACGCCCCGTTCGTGCTGCTATGCACGAAGCTGCCCCCAAAGCCCGCGGCGGCGAGGATCGCCAGCAGGCCGACGGCCGATGTCACGATGACCGGGCCGTGCCGGGCGATGATGGCCCGGACCAGCAGCGACAGCGCGGTCACGACCAGCAGCAGGCCGAGCACGGCGTGCGCAGCCAGGATCGCGCCGTTGGAGAAAGCCTGCCCGAGGCTCCGCCCGCCGCGGCCCGCGGCCGGCAGGATGACGTAGAGGTTGACGCCGATGCCGAGGCCGAACTGGATCACGAGCATGACCGCGGCGCCTAGGCTGGCCCCGCGAAGGCGCTCGAGCTGGCGATCTGCGGCAAGCTGATCGCTCCCGGCGGCCTGCGCGCTCTGGTTCACCTCCATGGCCGGGCTCCTCCCATCCGCCGCCACCAAAGCAGCCTCAGCGTGATCACGGGTATCACCCACCACAGGGCCGAGCCCAAGGCCCACCCGTGGTGCCAGCCGCCGCCCGCACCGCTCCCGGCCAGCACTGCCGTGGTCAGCGCGGCCGCGATGAGGACGGGTACCAGGAACGAGGTGAGCGCGGGCCGCCGCCGCATGGCCACCATCGGCCGGTCGGGAGCCTGCGGCCTGCGCGGCAGGTCGGCGAAGAGCTCGTCGAGATCGCTCACGACCCTGGCCCGTAGCGCGCGCCCGGTCCGGTCATCGAGCTCGGCTGGGTCGAGCCTGCCTGCCTGAAAGTGCTCGCCCAGTTCGGTGATGGCCGCATCGCGGTCGGCGTCGGACGCCCTGAGCCCGATCCGGGTCGTCTCATCCATGGGACACCTCATTTCTCGGTACGCCACTGCTCGGGGCCTCTGCGGTTCTAGTCATGTATGACAACTATCACGTACCGCAAGTATTGTCGAACGTGATAGTCTTAATACATGGCTGATTCCGGCACGACTCGGCAAGGTCCGGGGAGCGGCGACTTCGCCTATCTCCTCGTCCAGCTGGGCTTTCACGTCGCCCGGACATTCAGCAAGCGGCTCGCTCCGCTTGGGCTTGAGCCGCGGCATTTCGGCATGCTGACCCGGCTGGCCGCGAACGAGGGGAGATCGCAGCAGGCCATCGGGGAGCTGATGGGCCTCAACCCCACCCGCATGGTCTTCCTGGTCGACGAGCTGGAGAAGCACGGGTTCGTCGAGCGCAGGCGCAATCCCGCCGACCGGCGCTCGCACGCCCTCTACCTGACCGACCAGGGCCGGGAGAAGCTCCGCGAGGCTCAGGAGGCGAGCGCCGGCCACGAGCGCCAGCTAGGCGCCTCGCTCACCGATGCGCAGCGCATGCAGCTGGCGGCCCTGCTGCGCCGGCTCGCGGACGAGCAGGGGATCAGTGAGGAGAGCCTGCCCGGCCCGCCAGTATAGGGCCGGTCAGATAGCGGGGTGATGGGCCGGGTGGCTGGCTGGGCAGCTATCCGTGGCGTTGCGAAGCGCACCAGGTCAACCTCGGTCGCGACGGCGGGACGGCGATCAGCTGGCGTGAGGATTTCCGGGCGAAACTGCCGGGCACGGGATGGATGCTGGAGTGGTTCCTGCGCCGGTTCGTACAGCGCTGCGCCGACGGCCTCGCCAGCCACGCCGCGAGCCTCGCTGCGGGGGCACCCGGACCGCACGGTGACCAGCCACGACCCCGGGGCCGGTAGTGTACCCACGGACGCCCTAACCTGCCTGCCCGGCGCCGGCTGGGGCCGGCGTCCAGGGGAGAACGGGCGGGGGAGTTGGCGCGCGGGCGGCCGCGGGCCGTCGGTCGAGGAGGCGTGGGATGGGAGATCCCGGTCGGTGGGTCGTGGTCGGCCTCGACAACGGCGGGACGATGAACAACGCGACGGTGCTCGACTGCGGGGGCCGGTTCCTGGTGGACCGGATGGCCGAGACTCCCAGCTACGTGCGGGAGGGCCCCGAGAAGGCCATCGAGGCTCTGGCCCGGTCGCTGGAGCAGGTCCTCGAGTTCACCGGGACGCCGCGGGCCCTGGTGCGCGCCGTGGGGCTGGACACGCCGGGCCCGGTCAGTGCGGAGGGCGTGATCGCGCTGCAGGGCGCCACCAACTTCGGCAACCCGGACTGGAGCGGCTTCGACGTCCGCGGGGCGCTCGAGATGCGGCTGGGACTTCCCGTTCTGTATAACAATGACGCTAACGCCGCGGCGCTGTACGCGCACCATGTGCACTTCGGTGCCGCGGAGGCGGCCCGGCGCTCGTCGGTCTCCGCGATCGTGGGGACCGGGCTGGGCGGCGGCGTGATCGAGGCCGGCCAGGTGGTGCGCGGGGCCGCCGGGATGGCCGGGGAGCTCGGGCACGTCTGGATTCCGGTAGACGGGCTGCTCGGCCCGGGCCAGCCGGTGCCGGGCTGCAACTGCGGACTGGCCGGCGACGCCGAGAGCGTGGCCTCGCTGACGGGGATCGAGAAGAACCTGCTGCCGTACTGGCTGACCCGGTTCCCCGACCACGAGCTCGGGCGGGTCAGCCCGGCCAGCAGGGCGGCGAAGCTGGTGCGCGGTTACGGCGAGGCCGGAGACCCGCTGGCGCTCGGGATCTTCCGGCAGCAGGCGACGGCGCTCGGCCGGCTGTTCACGATCGCCGCGAACTTCACCGACCCGGACGTGTACTTCGTCGGCGGCGGCGTGGTCGAGGCGGCGCCGCATTTCCGCGACTGGTTCCTCGCGCAGGTGCGCGACCAGACTACGCTGCGCGCGGAGCAGGCACGGGCATCGTCCGTCGCGCTGGTCCCGGACCTCGACATGGCGGGGGCCCGGGGCTCGGCGATCGCGGCCCTGGCGGCGGCGCGAGGCATGGACGAGGCCGGCGTCTAGCGCAGCCCCCGCCCTGCTCAGGTGACGCCTCCTCGGGTGGATGCCTCCTCAGGTGACGAAACCGTCGAGCCGGGCCAGCAGGCTCAGCATGACCTCATCGGCGCCGCCGCCGATGCTGATCAGCCTGGTGTCCCGGTAGAACCGCGCGGTCCAGGTCTCCTCCATGTAGCCGATGCCGCCGTGGAACTGCAGGCAGGTGTCGGCGATCTCGCGGGAGCAACGGCCGCCCGAACGCCCGCCGCTGGGCGAGGTAGTCCCTGGTCCGGTCCAGCGCCTTCTGCAGCCCGCCGACCTGGAGATAGGAGGCGATCATGCGTTCGGGCTGGAACTGCTCCATCTGCTGCTGGAACCCGCGCCCGATCTCGCCGATCGTGTTGCTGACCGGGACGCGCACGTCGGTGAACGAGAGCTCGGCGGTGTCGGAGGACCGGTTCCCGAGCTTGTCCAGGGTGCGGGATACCCGGAAGCCCGGCCGGCTGGTCTCGACGATGATCTGAGACATCCCCCGGTAGCCGCCCTCGTCCGACGTCCGGGCCAGCAGGCAGATCCAGTCGGCCTGCGCTCCGTTCGTGATGTACAGCTTGCTGCCGTTGATCACCCACTCATCCCCGTCCCGCGCCGCGCGGGTACGCAGGCCCGCAACGTCCGACCCGGCGTCCGGCTCGGTCACCGCGATCGAGCAGACCACCTCGCCGCGGATCGCCGGGGCGAGGAAGCGCTCCTTGAGCTCGTGGCTGCCGTAGCGGTGCAGCGACGGCGTGGCCATGGCCATCTGCACGGCGATGCCCATGGGCACGCCCCGCCGTACGCCGGGTCGTACTCCAGCCCGAGCAGGCCGATCTTGGCCAGGAGGGGGAACAGCGCATGCGCCGGGAAGCGCCCAGCTCCCTCCCACTCGTCGACATGCGGGTTGATCTTCCGGTCGACCAGATCGCGCACGCTCGCGCGCAGCGCCTCGTGCTCCGCCGTGAACTGCATGCCTCATCCTCTCGCCGGATCCGGTCATTTCCCCGCGCGGAATTGCGCCATCCGCGTACGGACCATACGTGGCAGGCCATGGATGATGAAATCCGCCTTAGCGCGCTGGTGCCAGCCGGGCGAGCCCAGCGGAGCGATGACGGCCGCCCGGAGCAGCGCCGACTTCGCGGCGGCCACGCGATGGTGCTACGCTCACTTTGGTTGTCGTCAAAATTCGTGTACGTGTCACAGCGCCTGCGGAATTCTGACAGCGGGCGTCACGGATGCTCAGAGTCCGGCCTTCGGAAGGCAGACGGTCGCAGCAGCCCGGGGTTTTCGTTCATCACTCGGCCATTCAGGCTGATGGTTTCCGCAGCCTGAATGAGAATCAGCGGGTCGAGTTCACCGCCGGGCAGGGCCCCAAGGGCCCGCAGGCTGAGCAGGTCCGCCCGCTCTGACCAGCCCGCCGCACCGGCGCGCGATCCAGACCCGCCGCCGGGCGGCCCGTCGGCGGGCGCTGAGGGAGCCTGTGAGCTGCCTCGGCGCCCGCTGTCCTGTCGGCGCTCATTGCCATGATGGCTATTTCCCGGCTGCCCGTTGCCCGCAGTACCCGTGGGCAACCCCTATGCGCAGGAGCCGCTGGGCAGTAAAGTAGCAGTCAGCTCTGGACCCGGGCGGCATCCGCGACGTTGGCGGATGCGGAACGGGTCCGGTTTTTTTTGAGCTGCCACGGACCGGCAGGGTGACGAAAGGGGGGGACCCTGCCGGGCGGGCAGCGGGTCATCTCGCCATCACGCGCCTCGCGGCTTCGGCTCACCCAGGCTGCACCCCAGGAAGGACAATCAGCTACGCGTGCTTCGCCCACCGTCAGCCCCCATGACGGCTCGGCGATGTTTCCGGACGGCAACCGTCCGGCTCGCACCCTGCGGGGGCGGGTGCGAGTCGGTGGCCGGGCAGGCCCTGGCCGTCGGAGACCCTCCCGCGTCTCATCCAGCCGGGCAGTCCGTCGGCATCACCCCGGGGCTCAGGGTTAGCTGTCGGCGGTAGCCGCGCCCGGGCGATCTGGCCAGCCGACGGCGTTGAGGTAGCGCAGGGCCTGGGCGTAGGAACCCGCCAGGCTGGTCTGGCAGTAGGGCAGGTCGCGCTGCTCGCAGAACGCCCGTACCAGGACCTGGGATCGTCGCAGGTTGGGCCGGGGCATCGAGGGGAACAGGTGGTGCTCGATCTGGTAGTTCAGGCCGCCCAGGGCGAAGTCGGTCAGCCAGCCGCCGCGAACGTTGCGCGAGGTGAGCACCTGGCGTCGCAGGAACCCGCTCCGGTCGGAGGCGTCCAGGACGGCCATGCCCTTGTGGTTGGGCGCGAAGGAACTGCCCAGGTACAGGCCGAACAGGCCCTGCTGCACGAGAATGAACACCACGGCCTTGACCGGCGGGAGAACAAGGAAGACCACGGTGAGGTAGCCGCCGACATGGGCGGCGAGCAGCGCCGTCTCCACTGGCCGGTGCCGGGAGGTGCGGCTGGTCAGCGCGCGGATGCTCGCGACGTGCAGGCTGATCGCTTCCATCAGCAGCAGCGGGAAGAACAGGTACGCCTGGTAACGGAACGCCAGCCGGACCACGCCGCGGGCCGCCCGCGCCTGGGCGGCGCTGAAGGCCACCGCGCTCGGCCTGATGTCGGGATCCGCACCCTCGGTATTGGGATGGGCGTGATGGCGGTTGTGCTTGTCGACCCACCAGCCGTAGCTGAGCCCGACGCCGAGGTTGCCGTGCAGGACGCCGAGGACGTAGTTGGCCCGCCGGGAGCCGAAGATCTGCCGGTGCCCGGCATCGTGGCCGAGAAAGCCGACCTGGGTGAACATCACGGCCAGGAACGCCGCCACCCCTAGCTGCCACCAGGAGTTGCCGACCAGGACGAAGGCTGCCCAGCCGGCCGCCAGCGCGAGGGCGGTGAGCGTGATCTTCCAGATGTAGTACCGCGGGCGTCGCTCCAGCAGCCCCGCCTGCTTGATGCGCCGGGACAGCTGAGCGTAATCGCTGCCGCGCGGCCCGGCGTCGGACGCCGGGACCGCTGCTTGAGGTGGCCGGGCCTGGTCTGTCGCTGATTCCTGGGATGGCGCCGTCGGAACTCCTCGAAGCACATCGAGACTGGAAGGGTGGGGATGTACCGCCGAGGTCTTGGGCGGAGACGGCGCAGCAACAACGATCACCGACGCGCCGTCGGGTCGGGCAACGTACCTGACCTGATGCTACCTGCCGGTTTGGATGGGAGCGACCTTCCGACGCCTAGGAGTGCGTGAGGTGCCCGGAGTTGACCGCCGTGAGCAGGAAGTCGACGAGCTGCTCGGCGTACCGGGTGGCGCCTGCCCGGAGCGTTTCGCGCAGGTCCCTGGGCGCGGCATGGGCGTGGGTCGTCGCCCCGCCCACCAGGGTGTCGAGCAGCAGCGTGATCGAGGTGTCCTCCGGGATCTCGCCGCGGCGGATGCCGCGGCGGACGATGGCCCGCGCCGCCAGGACCTGGGACGTCTGCAGCGCGTTGAGCTGGTCGGCGAGGCCGGGGATGAGGTCGCCCTCCAGCCGAAGCCGCAGCGCCGCGCGGCCGGCGTCACCGAGGTACAGGTCGAGCATCTGGCAGGCCAGCCGGACCAGGTCCTCGCGCAGCGAGCCGGTGTCGACCTCGGTGATGATCCCGACTCGCCGGCGCAGCGCCTCGACCAGCAGGGCTTCCTTGGTCTGCCACCGAAGGTAGATGGAGGCCTTGCCGACGCAGGCGCGCTTGGCGACAGCCTCGACGCTGAACCCGGCCCAGCCCGCCTCGCCGAACAGGGCGATCGCCGCGTCCGCGACACGGCGATCCACGTCGGGGTCGCGGGGGCGTCCCGCGTGCGTCGTGCTGATCGTCACGCCGGTCACCTCTTCGCCGATGAGGCTTGCTGAACGATCGCCGTCAGCATAGCCCGCGAGGTCACAGGCGAACTACGTTCAGTTAGCGTGGTCGGCTGGGCATTCCCGCCGCCGGGCCACCTGCAGGACCGCCCCCCAGTGCCGGCGCAGCCGCCCGTCGGCCCGGCGGGCGAGCCGGCGCCGGATCTCGCGGTACAGGCGGTCACGTTTCGGCGCGGCCATGGCGATGTGACCGGAGAACGTGTCGAGCAGCCGGATGTACTCCTCGGCGCTGTAGCTGATTTCCCAGTCGAAGTGGCGTACGGCCACATCCTCGAACAGGCCGCTGCCCACGATCTCACCCGTGTCGTCGGGCAGCTCGCCCGGCCGGGGCCAGTCCGGCGGGACCCCCTCGCCGATCTCGTCGTAGACGTCCTGGATGTCACGGAAGAACGGATCACCGCCATCGGGGAACACGTGCGCGGCGCCCCACACCGCGAGGTACCCGCCGGGGCGCAGCACCTCCCAGGCCCGCTGATACCTCACCGCAGGGTCGATCCAGTGCCAGGCGGTCGCGGCGAACACGAGGTCGAAGCCGCCTTCGGGTGCTGGCGGCCAGCTCTCGAAGGCGCCCTCGATGACCTCCACGCCGGCAAACCCGGCGAGGTTCTGCCGAGCCACCGCGGCCAGCCCGGCTCCGATCTCGACGCAGGTGATCCGAAAGCCGCGCCGGGCCAGAGGGACCGTGGCCTTGCCCGTGGCGCACCCGATTTCCAGCAGCCGGTCACCGGACCTGAGGTCCGCCAAGCGCACCAGCTCGTGGTACAACTCTTCCGGGTAATCGGGCCGCGACTGCTGATAGAGGTGCGCCGCGGAGTCGAAGGTTGCCCTGAGGCTGTGCCGATCAGCTGCCACCGGGCCATCATCGCAAACCCCGGGCGGGCGCCCCGCCCGCTCAGGACTCCCTCCGGGCCGGCGGGCGGGAGGCTTCCGGGGAGGGGCCCGCGCGGAACGCGTCCGCGTGGTCCAGGATGCTGGTTCCACTCACTGACGCGCGGAGGAACACATGGACGAGAACCGGGCCCGGAGCTTGCTGCTGGACGAGCGCACCGAGGTGCTGAGCCTGCTCAAGGACACCGAGGCGGCCGGGCAGGCCGACCGGGAGACCGAGGATGAGGAGGGAGTCGACGTCTCCGATCCCGCCCTGTCGCTGACCGCCGAGGGCATGGACGATGCCATCGCGGAGAGCCTGCGTGAACGGCTGGCCGCGATCGACCGCGCCCTGCGGCGGCTGGACGCGGGCACCTACGGGCGTTCCCTGCGCAGCGGTGTGCCGATACCGGACGAGCGCCTGGAGGCCGACCCCGCTGCAGAGCTCACCGTCGAGGAGGCGAGGGCCTAGCCCGGCCGCTTCGCGAGGCGGGGGATGCTACGTTCCGGCTATGGCAGGCAAGGTCGCGATAGTCACCGGCGGCGGTACGGGAATCGGCCGGGCGTCAGCCCTCGCGCTCGGGCGGGACGGCTACTCGGTCGTGATCGCCGGCCGTCGGCCGGGCCCGCTCGAGCAGACCATGAGCGACGGCGCGGCTGACGGATCCCGGCTGCTGGCCGTGGTCGCGGATGTCGGCGAACCCGGGGATGTCCGGAGGCTGTTCGATCAGGCGCAGCAACATTTCGGCCGCGTGGACGTGCTGTTCAACAACGCGGGCCGGGGTCTCCCTCCGGTGCCGCTCGAGGACGTGCCGTTCGCCGACTGGCAGTCGGTGGTGGGCGTGAACCTGACTGCGGCGTTCTTGTGCACCCAGGCCGCGTTCCGGGTGATGAAGGAACAGGATCCGCGCGGGGGACGGATCATCAACAACGGGTCAGTTTCCGCGCACTCACCCCGGCCGCACTCGGCGCCCTACACCGCCACCAAGCACGCGGTCACGGGGCTGACGAAGGCAACGTCGCTGGACGGGCGGAAGTACGACATCGCCTGCAGCCAGATCGACATCGGCAACGCGGCGACCGACCTGGCGGTCATGCTCGCCGCCGGGGCCCTGCAGCCCGACGGCAGCACGCGCGCCGAGCCGATGATCGACGTCGAGCTGGTGGCC
>WNFI01182535.1_pt1 | contig 28473 bp, 27 predicted proteins | sample 5400471 | NCBI WGS metagenome assembly WNFI01 (sample SAMN13153348, study PRJNA577476) | soil metagenome | isolation source: 100 cm saprolite on Douglas fir-dominated hillslope | place: USA:California | collected 2013-09-17
GCGACAGCCTGGAGCAGGGCAAAACTGGTGGTTGAACCTGTCTCGGCAGATCTGCCAGCTACAAAATTTGGTTTGAGCACCGCTATTTTCTTGTCTTTGACGACAGCAGCCATGCCGCCTGCCTGGGCGATGACGCGATGGGCCGCGGCCTTGATACCATCGAAGGTGCGCGCGATGGCGATCGTATCCATATCGGGTTGCGTTTCTCCCATAGTTTTCCCTTTCCTCAGTACAATCATGAAGCTTTTTTAGCATTGGTTGTAGCGGCCAAAGAAATCCCAGGTCGCCACAAGCAGAATCTGCTTCGTTTCAAATAACTCACAACGAGTCACTTCTCGGCAAAAATGCTCAAAAAAGTTTCGTGATTGTTAGAGCTTTCCTTCACCACTCGTTGCTTGTGCCGCAGCCAGAGCCGCCTGTACCAGGGGGCTGCTCACGCTCATACTTCTGTTCCTTGCCTTGAAAGCAAACGTAAGAGAGCTGTAGGCAACCATCACTTTGACCTCCCGACCGCGCAATCCAATACGGACAGGGGTTGATTGAACAATCTCCTGAATACGCCTGGAAAGTTGCTCTGCCTCGTGTTGTTCTGCCCGAATCGCAGCAGTCATGATGCCAGGTCCACTGATCGAGAGAGTGTGTGTGTCCTCTTTGCCCAGCCGGGTACGCAACACTGGTAAAAGCTTCCGTACCACCTCAGTCGCGTCGCGATCTTCGCTTTCAAAATTGAACAAATCTCTCTCGGGATCTTCAAGAAGAAAGCGAAAAATAATGACGCTCAGGACATTACTCAGGCGTCGTAGAGTGTGTGTACCTGACTCCAGATTTTTGGTCGATTCCACCATCTGCCAGATGTGATGCTCGCATTTGCGGAGGTAGTCGTAGTGCCCTTGCAGGCGAGCAAGCCCTTCGAGATATACCGTGCCAAGCGTCCACATGACCTGCCTGGGAGTGCGCATGGTGAAATCACTATAGCTCAGTAACTGGCGCAGAATAGGGCCGATTCTCATAGTCGCGGCTTCATAGTTCTGCTGATCTCGCACCTGCAGATGGCCCATATAAATACGACGGCGCTGTTTCAAAAAATCTCGCACGGTCAGGGGGCCTTTATTGTAAACAATACAGGCAGGCTCATAGATAGTGCGATAGCCAAGCTGAGAAATAAGCGCCTGTATAGATATCTCATCGACGGGACTATTGGCCGGGATACCCGAAATAACATTTTTAAATGCGATCACTTCACCCAGCTTGGGCTGTACGCGAGCCAGCCGATCGTGTAAGCGCCAGAGCAGGTGAACGGCATGGCCCATGAATGTCGACTGATCATTGATAGGGACGGGATGACCTCCCACCATACCTATTTTAGGATCCTTGAGCGGAGCACACAGATACTCCAGCGCGGAGTCCGCGGGAATAACATCGGCGCCTATCAGGACCACAATCCTGCTGCTCGTCTGTTTGAGAAACAGGTTGATGGCAGAAGCCTTCCCCTCGCGCTTCTCTTGAAGACACAATCGAACTCGCGATTCCTGGCGTGCAATTTCAGCTACAATCGGTACAGTATGGTCTGTACAACCGCTGGCCACGACGATGACTTCTTCGATGCGCAAGCCTGGGCTTTGCTGTTCGAGAACCGCGCGGATGGTGCGGCCAATATTGGCTTCTTCGTTATAGGCCATAATGCCGACGCCACAGCCGACACATTCCTCCTTGTGCTGTGCCTGCTCACCATCCCCCATCGGGCGAACCTCTATGTTTTCTGTTATCATGATAGACCTGACCTTTCCTTAGCAGGGGTATTGATCACCGGCAGGCTACGTCGTTTGGCAGATTTGCCAGAATTGCTGGGAGAAAGTGTGGCGGCAACCATCTCCTTGCCGATAGTACCGGCAACACTGGCGAGTGTCGGCATATGGCAGAGCATATTGGTATAGGAAGCATCGGCCAGAGGACAATGACACTCACCCGCTTTGATACTTTTGCGCAGTTCATTGGCCCTGGCGGTATTCCAGGCAGCCTTAAAATCGTAGTTGTACTCGCGCAAATTGCCAACCGATTCTGCACGGATACAGCAGGTCCAGACGTCCCCATTAGGAGCGATCTGGGCGGATGCCACGCCGGCCAGGCAGGGGATAACCTGGCGCTTCTCAATCAGTGTACGCTTCACAATATCGTAATACCGATCCCGGAACGCCTGCGTCACCCGCGAGACGCCGCCAAACTCGGCCTTACGAATGCCCTCTTGCAAGCGTTCAATTACCGGCTGATACTTCTGGATCGGTGGAGTGATGCCCATTCCTACCGTATCCAGTTCGACACGCTCTTCAGCAATCTCGCTGATGAACGAGTCGGGCTTGAGTTCGTCACGCACGAAACTATAGATGCGCTCAAACTCGTTCACATTGAAGTTTGAAATAACGGTATGTACGCCCAGCGTAAAGTTCTTATAGCGGCCCTTCAACGCCTTCAAACCCGCGTAGGTGCGCATAGCTCGCTCAAAATTCCCTTTGACGCCGCGCACTATATCGTGTTTTTCGCCAATACCATCTAACGAAAGATTGATAATGACTTCACTGGTGGGGGCCGCTTGCAAGACTTGCTCGACGCGACCGGGGATGATCTTATCCTGAATCCCATTCGTCGGGATGTTGATAATACCAGGACGACAATGCCGGTAAGCTAATCCGACCATCTCCGGCAGATCTTTGCGCAGGGTCGGCTCACCGCCACTAAAGGTGAACCAGTAGGCGTCTCTGCCAATGGAAGCGAACGTCTTATCGTACTCCTCAAGCGTGAAGTCATCATTGGGCCGCTGCCAGACATTACACGTTTTACAACGAGAATTGCAGCGATAGCTCACGCTGATCGTAAAGTTCATGGGAAGCGCGAGTGGTTTTCCAAGCGCATACGATGCTTGCATCTTAACTATTTTGGGTAATACTTCGAGCATGATTCTTTTCCCCACTAAGCTGGCTAAACACTCAGGTTTTGCCCAAATAAATGGCAATAGTGAGAGAAGCCAGAAATCCCCATCATGAATCGATAACGAGGCGAGCAAGATACTCATCCTGCACCCAACCCATACTTTGGACAAAACGCAGGTGAGATGGAAAGACCTTGCCAGGCCTCTGTACATCACTTCCAGTGTAGTGAAGTATTTGGAGGAAGACTAGCGACAAAAGTATCGTGGAAGGCGTACTATCGTATCTTGCGGGCTGCTTGCTTTTGCAGTCTTTGCAACCTTTTCTCTTGAACTCCTTTTTTTCTGTTTATTCGATTTAAGGGGACCTTCCGCTCTTAGAGTGTGCCTGATTCCCAGACCCTGACCTTCTCGCGCTCTCTATCCTTGCGGCTTCGCCGCTCAAACAGGCAAGCGCCGCAGGCGCGAGTAAGAGGAAAATTCTAGGTTTTTGTAGAAACCGTATGGCTTAGATACCACAGAGGAAAAAAATATTCAGAGGAGGCAGCAGGGTGGAGAGCTCGCCATCGATGCGAATACCTGTGGCCAACGCGAGATTATGCGCTACGCCGAGTGGTTGGCTAGCAAGACAGGACACAGTAACAGCGGCAATCAGTACGAGGAAAGCAAAAAATATGCTGAGGACGCTTTAAAAACGATCACCGTTCATAGCCAGGAATTTCGCCCTTTTGCCCCTTTTCGGCAGGCTCTCTCTGCGTACCAAACCGTGACAAGCGGACAAGCTGTGGTCTTGAGCATAATGGCATTAGGGAGCGGACTCGGCCTGCTCTTTTACGGTATGAAGCTGGTCACGGTAATTATTGCTATTATTACCGTGCTGTACTTTAGCTCCCTGCTCCTGGACTTCTTCCTCATCATGCGGGCGCTCAACCAGCCAGCGGAGGAACAGATCGACGATGAGATCGTACATGCCCTGGCCGAGGCGGACTGGCCACGGTATACGATCCTTTGTCCACTCTACCGCGAGGCCATAGTGGTGCCCCAATTTGTGCAAGCCATGCAGGCTCTGGACTACCCGGCCGACAAGATGCAGATTCTCTTCCTCACTGAGGAAGATGATGTGGAAACACGCACAGCCATCGCAGCAATGGACCTGCCACAACATTTCAGCATCGTGACCGTGCCTGCTGGTCAGCCGCGTACAAAACCCCGTGCGTGTAATTTCGGACTCCTGCAGGCTACAGGCGATTATGTGGTCATCTACGATGCAGAGGATGTCCCCGATCCACTACAACTCAAGAAAGCCGTCCTGACGTTTGCAAATCATGGCGCAGATCTGGCCTGCGTGCAGGCCAGACTGAACTACTACAATACCAGGCAGAACCTGCTGACCCGCTGGTTCACCGTGGAGTATTCCTTGTGGTTTGATCTGATGCTTCCAGGGATGCAACAGATGAAGTTGCCATTGCCACTTGGAGGCACATCAAATCATTTTCGTATGGAGATGTTGCGTAGAGTAGGTGCGTGGGATCCTTTCAACGTCACTGAAGATTGCGATTTGGGTCTGCGCCTGGCCCGCTCCCATCTGAAAACGATCATGCTGGATTCGACGACGTATGAGGAGGCAAACTCGCAGGTGAAGAACTGGATACGACAGCGGTCACGCTGGATCAAGGGCTACCTGTTGACATACCTGGTGTATATGCGTCAACCCCTGAGTTATTTGCGCCAGGGACGTTTGCGCGAATTTATCTCATTGCAACTGGTGATAGGGGGCAAGATGGCGGCGTTATTTGTGAATCCTTTAATGTGGGCACTCCTGGCAATTTACATCCTGTTCCGCCCGGTCGATGTGTATCATACATTGTTCCCAATGCCTGTCCTCTATATGGGCATGCTCTGCCTCATCTTTGGTAACTTCCTCTATACCTACACCCATCTTGTCGGTTGCATGAAACATAGTCGTTATAGCTTGATCAGGTGGGCGTTCTTTATTCCCATCTACTGGGTGATGATGAGCATAGCAGCCTCCCTGGCGCTCTTTCAACTCATCTTTAAACCGCATTACTGGGAGAAAACGAAGCATGGTTTGCATCTGCATTCATCTTGTTCGTCCTCTGATGGCACAACCCTGGAAGAGGAGCCCAGGCCAGTGGTGCCCATGCAATTACCTTCCTTCGTGGATATAAAACATACATCCCGTCTAGTGTCCGCGTCGCGCCCGCCCTCCAGCAGCACGACTGTAACAGAGGATCTTGAGGTGGATGCGACCGTGCCATCCGCTGCCCTCGGGAGTACAGAGCATCCATCTGTGGGTTTTCCAAAGCACCCGGCATGGCAACGGTGGCTCAAAGACCCCTGGCTATTCGCTACATTTGTCATAGCCTGCATTGCTAGCGGCATCTCCTGTTGGTATTTTTTTCAACATCATCAGATATTGCTCTATGACGATTCCATCTCACACCTGAGGATTGCGCGAAGGGTCTTCGATAATACGACTCCAGGTCTTGCTCAACTCGGAGGCGTTTGGCTCCCTTTACCACATGTTCTGATGCTTCCTTTCATTTGGAATGATTACCTCTGGCGTACCGGTTTAGCCGGAAGTTTCTCATCGATGTTGTGTTACCTTGTCGCGGTAGTCTACCTGTTTCGTTCGGCACGCCGCCTGACACAGGATAATCGCGCGAGCTTTATAGGTACCCTGGCTTTCATTGTGAATCCAGGTGTGCTCTATTTGCAGAGCACACCTCTCAGTGAAATAGTATGTGCCGCTACGGTCCTGATGGCCTGTTACTATTTCCTCGCATGGATACAGGACGATCATCCGAAGTACCTGGTCGGGATGGCCGCAGGCGCCTTCCTGGCGACCCTCTCTCGCTATGATGGCTGGGGCTTGTTCTTGATACTGCTTGTCCTGCTTGTGATAGTCGGATTCATCAAGCGTCAGCATTGGGTACAGATTGAGGGCACCGTGCTCATTTTCAGCTCATTGGGCAGTCTAGGGATAGTCTTATGGATCCTTTGGGATGCTGTCATTTTAGGGGACCCGCTCTACTTTCATCATTATCTGTTTTCAAGCGCTGCAGACGCACGTTTTTACACGTATCATCATCTCTTGCTCTCTATAGGCGCCTTTATGCTTCTCTCTCTGGAAACTGCCGGCCCAATCCTCTTTGTTCTGGCAGCAATTGCCGTCGTCGTTTTTGTCTTTCAGCTTCGCCTGGTACCCACCATGTTTGGAGGACTGGCATTTCTCGCTCCATTCGCTTTTTACATACTTATATTTTTCACCGGGCAAGATACCATCTATTTGCCAGGGCTTGGTCCAGCCACCACATGGCACTATTTATGGAATGTCCGTTTTGGCGTGCAGACTGTCGCACCTATTGCACTTTTTATAGCGGTTCTGGCGGGGCGATGGTCTCGTACGAAGCGGGCGCCTCTCTGGGCCATAATACGACAACTCATTCTTGTAATAGCCATCGTTACCCAGGCAATAGTAACTGCTTATGGAGGGATTATCTCGCTGCAAGATGGCTTGTATGGCGCCTCCTGTTTACCAACGGAACGCATTACTCTTTCCCTTGCGCAACATTATGCCGGGGGAAGGATTTTAGAGGACGTCAACGCCTTCCCCATTAACGAAGCAGATATAGGGATGGATCTCAAGGACGCCATCTATGAAGGCTCCGGTGAGTTGTGGCAGAAGGCACTGCATGATCCAGCTTCAGTGGTAGATTGGGTAATTGCAGCGCCTAATATACAAAACGATCTCATCGCAAGGCACATCGATTTAAAGAGTCCGAAGTTTCTCTCACAATTTACGCCCGTAGTTCAGCAAACGGATGGTCTCATTCTCTATCACAGGATTGGGCGCTCTCCACTCCTGACGCGATCTATCCCATCCAGTCTATTCACTGATCATCGCCTTTGTCGCTTTTGAGGTTTTTGGTTGTAGTCTCCTCCCCGTGATCACTTCGGCACCGGGGTGCTTGCTGACCCATTCAGCAAGCACCCCGGCTATTCCGGCCAACAGGACAATAACCCTCTCGGTTGACAAGGAGAGTTTCCACAGTTCGACCGCGACGCGACACAAAAATACCCACTCCCAGGATGCGGAGGGCTTGGGTGGTGCTGATTAGGTCAGTTCCACCAGCCCGGAGAGGGAACACGCACCAACTTGCGATACTCATCTGGTTTGCAAAGACGTTCGCTTGTTTGGCCGTTGAGTGCAAGGACGATCAGATCAATTATTTGCCCGCTCCGTATTTTGCCAAAACACTTTCTGTTGGATCACCAAGCCCGATATCGTCCTGGATGCTTTGCTCGCCTTTACTCCAAAGCATGTAACCTACGAGCCCCGCGTCAAATCCAGCACTTAGTTTCGCGTCAAAAAAGGACGCTCGCTGCTGAAGGGTGGCAGGTGTTACAGCCCCAGAGCAACTTCCACCGGCTGTGACATTCGCGCAGATGCCCCCCTCACCGACAAAGGATGGTTTGTTCAGATTTTGGCAGACGCTGATTCGCCGCTGCATCGATGATGGCAAAGGCGTCGGGCCATCGTCATAGCTATGCCAGACATCGCAGAGGTCGACCTGGCCGCTGACGATCGTGGCGTAGTCTTTTGGATTATTACCGACACACCAGCCTGGAGTCCCCAGGTCGACCAGGTGATTGGGATCAACTGCTTTTATAGCAGTTGTCATATCATCGGCAAATCCCCGCAAAATCTGAGCAGCACCAGCGCTGCACAGAACATCCGGTTCATTCACAAGTTGCCAGAAGGCGATTGTTGGTTCATTGGCATAATGGCGAGCCAGTTTTATCGCATAGTCACGAAATGAGAGTGGATATCCATCATTCGTTTGTTTGTATCCTGATTGGTACCAGGCAGTTGTTTTCGTCGCTGTCGAAGGTTCGCAACTTGTCCAGTGATTGACAAGCACTGGAACAATATACAAACCATATTTCTTTGCGTACGCGATGTAGCGATCAAAATCGGTATAGGCACCATTATTGCTGCCACTTTGATAAAATGCCGTTCTGACGACATTGCCATTTGAATTGTCTGTAATAGAGGAAAAAGTGGTTTCAAGTTGGGTATTCGAGGGGCTTCCGCAACCAGTTCCTACCCAATGCCAGTTATAGCCTATAAGACGCAGTATCGACCCATTCACCATCAAGTTTGGGCCTGATCTGGTGATAAAGGGACTCCCTGCTGCACGTAGCCGGGGAGTCTGACGCGGCAAACTCCTCATAATTATTACGGAGAGAATAACCAACAGTAAAAGAAATGCAGTAAGATGTACTGCATGGAAACGCTCTTTAGAAAATGACATCATTCCCCTATCATCCGTTTTTACTTTTGAGACTTTACTTCCTGTATTGTGCGAGTCTACGTTCTCGGCATGCCTCTGTCAATACTAATGTAACGCCTTCCTCAAACTGGAGAAAGCAAATTCAACCTTTGGCCGTCCCCTGTTCAGCACGGAAACCGTCTTTTGTTGTTCAGTTTAACGAGAGCAATGCATAGATAAAATTCTGATCTACCAACAGCAACTCCATCTCACACAAAAGTCCATCTGATTGGAGTATGGCAGGGCTTTCTCCCTCTGTCTACTCGACGAAAAGGTGTCTCTTCTCATTATAGTGGTGGTATGCACACTGCCCCTGGTATCGGGAGAGGTAAAAACACGCGCGACCTCGCTCAACGACGCACGGGCAACCAGCTCCAGTAGCCTTACCACCTATACGGTTCCTGGCGGCGATCCCTGGGGCACTGCGTTTGATCGGAAAGGATGGGTTTGGGTTGCTCTGCCTGGTTGTGATCCAGGACTGGCATTTCTCGCTCCATTCGGACTCGCGCGAGCGAGCGGGCGCGATGGAAGTCAGACACACTCTCACCTCGGCTGTTCGATCGGGAATCCGGCCAACACGACGATCAGATCGATTATTTGCACGCTCCGTATTTTGCCAAAACACTTTCCGTTGGATCACCGAGTCCGATATCGTCTTGAATACTTTGCTCACCTTTATTCCAAAGAACGTAACCTGCAAGCCCTGCGTCAAATCCCGCACTCAGCTTTGCGTCAAAAAAGGCTGCTCGCTGCTGAAGAGTGGCAAATGTTACAGTTCCGGAACAATCCGCGTCGGCTGTGATATTCGCGCAGATGCCCGCTTCACCGACAAAGGATGGTTTGTTCAGATTTCGGCAGATACTGATTCGCTGCTGCATCTGTGATGGCAGCGGCGTTGTGACTTTTTCATAATCATGCCAGACATCGCAGAGATCAACCTTGCCGCTGACAATCATGGCGTAGTCGGTTGCATTATCACCAGCACACTCTCCTGGAGACCCCAGGTCGACCAGGTGATGAGGATCAACTGCTTTTATAGCAGCTGTCATATCATCGGCAAACCTTCGCAAAATCTGGGCACCACCAGCGTTACACGGACTGGCATCCGGTTCATTCACAAGTTGCCAGAAGGCAATCGTTGGTTCGTTGGCATAATGGCGAGCTAGTTTTACTGCGTAATCACGAAATGAGAGTGGATATCCATCATTCGTTTGTTTGTATCCTGATTGATACCAGGCAGATGTTTTCGCCGCCATCGAAGGTTCGCAACTTGTCCAGTGATTGACAAGCACTGGAACAATATACAAACCATATCTCTTTGCGTACGCGATGTAGCGATCAAAATTGGTATAAGCACCGTTATTGGTGCTACTCTGATAAAATGCCGTTCTGATGACATTACCATGTGAAATCATTCTAATAGAGGAAAAAGTGGCCACAAGTTGGGTATTCGAGGGCCTTCCGCAACCAGTTCCTACCCAATGCCAGTTATAACCTAGAAGATGAAGCAGCGACCTATTCACCATCAAGTTGTGACCTGATTTGGTGACAAAAGAACTTTCTAACGCGTGCAATTGGAGGTTCTGACGCTGGAAACTCGTTATGATTACTATGGGAATAACAACCAATAGCAAAAAAAATGCGACAATTCTTAATAGAAGAGAATATTTCCTAAAAAATGGCATTGCTTCCCTATCATCCCTTTCTACTTTTGAGACCTTACTTTCTATTCCTTACAAGTTTATGTTTTCAAAGCGCTCCTGTCAATACCAGACGGAGTTTAATTCCACTAACAGCAACAAGGGGTGAAATGCGCGAGGCAGGGTCTCGTCGCTCCAACTCGATCTGATGGTTGTTGAGAATGCGATACAACGCTCCTGCGCGTTCTTTGGTGAGCTTGCATCGTTTGTTGGAGAGTTTACTGGCGTTGTGCATACGCTTGCGAGCCCCCTCTGCCCAGCGTTGTACATTCCCAAGGCGTCGTTGCAATGCCTCTCGCTTTTTCGCAATCTCCGAATTGATCACCGGCGTTTTGTCATAGCCGTGATTGACATCGATGCCAAGCGGAATGAGCCAGTCTCGAATGGCATTCTCGCAGGTCCTGGCCAGCGTCGCGTGGAGGTTTGCACCAGTTCTACCGCATCTGCCATGGCCTCCGTCGTTCCAATGGGAAGCAGCTTTGGCTCCATCGGCGGTGCAGGCAAAGGTGTGGCCTGCCAGCTCTCATCTAACCAGTACTCATGGGTTCTAGCGGGTTTCTCATCCCACCGCAGTGGCCGGTCTTCCTCCTCTGAGTGAGCCGTTCTTTGGGAACCAGACGGCGCAAGTCACGGATCAGCGCCACTCGCATCCCCAACTCTTGCCCAGGGGGTTCAGGCAGTGGCAGACCAAAGCGAGCCCGCGCCACCTCTCGGATCACCTTACCATGTCGATCCGCTTGGAGCGGGACAAACTCCCTCACTTCTCGGAACGACTCCACCCCTGTATATGGATCGGTTCGCAGCACCGTTACGATGGTCTTTCCTTCACTTGAAAGGTGTGCCAGGAAATCAGCCGACATCTCCTCGTGATCCACCACGATACGTTTGAGGCCCTCCAGGCCAGCAGACTGCTCATCGCCCGTGAGAATGGCTGGCAGTCCCATCGTCAGATGTTGATCTCCGCGATGGGTGGTGACCAACAAGGGGTGGCCCTCCTGATCGTACAAGACCACCAGAGCGCCAAAAAATGCTTGTTTGGGAGGAGCCACTTACTCGCGAGCTTCGTTATGCTGAGCCACGAGAGTGTGCAACACACCGAGTTGTTGTAACTGGCTGAGTGTATTCAGAACATCGCGAAAGAAATGGGCCATGCCCATTCACGACTGGAAACCCGCGCTGAACCGCTTTGCCATCGAACTTGCGGGACGCTTCCCACAATGAGTTTTCAAGCAGTTTCCACAGTTGTCTTGACAGACTCTTTCCTTATTCTCCTATAGAAACTTTCCGCTGGTAATCGAAAAGGTAATACATTATGCTCACTCGTCACGCCAGGTATGACAATATGGCTGAACCCCTGACCTTGCGGAATCTGTGTCGTCCCCACCGGCATAAACTGCAAACCTCGGATTTGCGCCAATGTGTCTATCAAATCAACATACACTTTCGGTTGACCGAGTACAGGATCATACATCTGCGTTTTATGCTTATAGAGCGCACGTTGAGCAGTATGGTGTGTCGATGAAATATTCACAATAAAGCCTGGTGAGTGCATCGGGTACACATGAGTGTAAGAATCATCTATCCCATGCGGTACCCACAGACTTTTCTGTTGCAGACCAAACTCTACATCATGAATTAAAAGCGTCGGTGCTCTTCTGCCTGTCTGTGCATTAAGTTCTAATGCAGCCAAAGTGAGTAAAAAACTGTACGCATGATCTGGGTGATCGTTTTTCGGAGGATGAACAACCAGAATACTTGGTTGAATATCCCCTATGATCTCCGCAAGCTCTGACACCAGTCGTTTCCTCTTTCCTTCTGCGAGAGATGAAAGGCCACCGTCTGGATAACCCAGAAAGTGCAACGTACTTCCGACAATCTCTGCGCCAGCACAGGCTTCTTCAATTCGTACTTGTCTCGTTCGTTCAGGATGCCACCCGCCAACTCCTCCTTCACCATCAGTCAACAGAACCTCATGATAGTCATTGCAATACTTCGTATTGGTCGCCATCCTCAGGTAAGTGGCATAGAAAAAATCAGGGCCATCTCCTGGATGCGCGGCAACCTGCATAACTGGTCCACTCGCATCAACAGGAACAGATGACATGGGATCTTCTCTTACATAGCCATAGCCCGGTGGTGTGGCGGTCTGTACACCATCCTCTCTTCCGTTTCTTCTGAATAATTCAGAGAGGAGAAATACTTCATACTGTTGGAGACCCTCTTCCAACGTATCATATTGTCTATTTCTTGAGCGAGACCGCCCATGATACAATTGCTGAACTTGACTCATCATTTCTCCCCGCAAATTTCCCCACAAAAAGAAGCCTCCAAATATAGGAGGCTTCTTGTTTTGCTAAAAAAGGCACAACCTCCCTAAGAGATTGTGCAACAACAAACAATTTGATTTCTTACTTTCATATGGCCAGTATAGTACACTACTAAAATCGCGTTGTAAAGGTGCTGCAAGTTGGATCAAACAAATTCGATAACGCAGTTCACCACCTCCGCCATCGTCTGCGCCGCCGACACCAGCTATGCACCCACCAGGGAACTGGAGCCGCACAGCGTCTCTAAACTCTATTACAGAACCGCGACGAGCGACTGGTTGCAAACGTATATGCCCATTTTCGGCGATCTGATTATGCACATCGATGGCCAGGAGAGGCGCGCGCTGCCCTGGATAAACTGGGCAATCACCACGCGACTGGACACCAGCGATTACTGGCAGCCCGTCTGGCAGGCTGTCTGCTGCCACCAAACCCAGATTCCCAGCCAGCAGCTTCTCCAACATCTTTCAGAAGCCGATCACCGCAAACTCTGGGGGTCCCAGGAATATTATCGAGCTTTCAGCCTGGTTAACGGCGGGCGCAAAGCTGAGAGCGATCTGTTTGAGGGGTTGTATAGTTCAAACATTATCACGAATGCCAGACAGCAGCAACGTCTCTATCCAAAAGTGTGAGCAAAATTATAGCCAAATTTATCTATAGGGAGTAATATATAACTCGGCAATGAACAGCACAGCCTGGTGTATGAAAAAGCTGTTCCTTATTTGCCGCACAATATGACAGGAAGGGTCTTTTTAATGATTGGAATTGCAAGGTTAATTAGCCTCCTATTGCGCAGACGCTGGGGCCTGATACTCATCGGTGCCATTATGGTGATTAGTGGCTTGATCTGGGGCTTGACTTCTCACCAGGTTTGCTGCATTTAGTGGAGATTTCAGTCCGTCAATCACACAGAGCGATATCGACAACTCAAACACAATCAGTTTTGTTGCACGCACCGATACCAGCTCGCTCAATCCTGCACTGAATGCACCAGATGGCTCCACAGTTAATGATGCCCATAAAATCGAGAAGCTGGTCTTCTATGATAAAAGCGGCAACGTTCAGGGAACCTTTACCACAACAGAATACGATGCCAATCCCAACGGTTTCAATGACAACGAATGGCTGAAGGCGATCTGGCTGATCATTGCGGGCGCGCTTATCGCGATTGCAGCCCTTGTCTACCCAATGATGGTGAAGCAACCACAGGTCAACACTGGCTTCAGCATCAATGCTCCTGGCGCGCAACCCTACCAACAGCCTGTTCAGCAGCCCAATCCTTATGATCAGGCGTATCAGGGGCCAGCACAATATCCGCAGGGCACGCCCTATCCACCACAGACACCGGCCTATGGGCAGCCTCCACAGGCCGCGCCCTATCCGCCGCAGACACCAGCCTATGGGCAGCCTCCACAGGCTGCACCTTACCCGCCGCAGGCACCTGTCTACGGGCAGCCGCCGTACCAGCAGCCACCACAGGAATAAATCCTTATTCCGCTCTGGCAAGCTGCCAGAACAGGGCCGGGTAATAATTCGCAAAAAAAGAGTGAAGCGGGCTCGTAGATAGCTCGCTCCACTCTTCACTTCTCTGAACGATCCTCAACCAACGGGGCTAGCGTGTGATTGCCCGCTTGACCGCCCAGTTATTATCCCAACCGCCACCGCCCCAATTATCGAAATCCCGGCGGCAAATCGTAATTTTCCGGCAGATGCGGATGCTGCGGCACGAGCGACCCCAACGGCTCCAGAAGCACTGCTGGGTGAAGCGGCACTCGGTCTGGGTGGTGCAGCGTACGAAACTCCCACCGCCACAACTATTCCCACAGCCGCCGCCACCATTCCATCCGCCACCCCAGCCACCACCATTACAATTTCCATTCGGGTGCTGGATACCACTGACTATCCCTTGTGCCACATTTTTTAACACAGCCGCATGTGTCAATGCACTAATATTGCTCCGGTCAACATTTCGATTTACACTCTGAGCGAAGCCACTTGTCGTAGATACAGCCAGGACGAGAAGCAGGCTGAACACAAGCGCGACGCCAAGCTTACTCACCTTACTCATGGAGTTTTTCCTCCTTAATGACTAGTTGAAACGGTTCGTTTGGGAGCTGCAGCAATGCCCTGTCGATTTCTGTAGAGAAGACAGGCGCGCAAAATAAGTGCATGTCTTTATTTGGCTCTTTCTTGCTTCTACCATTCTTCTGGTGGATCACTGTACGCTTGCTCTCACTTTAAAGAGGCGAAGAAATTGTATTTTTCGATTCACTGATCAATCAGAAGCACACGAGGGTGTGCCAGAGCACAAAATGTGCTATAAAGAGAGAATTATCTTCAGTCGCTCCCCTGGCGATAGGAATGTCATGATGACACAGCCGGATGAGCGCAGGCCGAGTCTGCGCCAGATGTTTGAAGCAGAATATCTACCCGATCCCTATCCCCTTTATCATCAATTACGCGAAGCCGATCCGGTCTTCTGGGACGAGGAGGAGGGACACTAGCTCATTACCAGCCACGCAGAGGTGATGACTGGCCTGCGCGATCAGTGCTTCTCTGCTCAACGCATGAATATCGAAACCGGCTGGATACCAGCAGAAAACCCTGTTGATCTGCTTGTCGTGGAGAAAACTTTTGGCATATGCTAAAGAGCGGTAAATAGGTTCCACATAAACGCTCGTTCCGCAAGGCATCAGAATGGCCAAACAGAAAGCGGGGAAGAGCACATACAAAGCTGTGAAGCAGAGGAGGAAGCATGGCACTGACACATCCATTGAAATTAGGCTATAAAGCATCGGCAGAACAATTTGGTCCCAGAGAGTTGCTCAATTTTGCTGTTGAGGCAGAGCAATGCGGGTTTGATAGTGTCTGGATTAGCGATCATTTCCAGCCCTGGCGGCATACCGACGGGCACGCACCGTTTGCCTTCTCCTGGCTAGGAGCGCTAGGCGAACGCACCGAGCGTGTCCTGCTGGGCACAAGCGTCCTCACACCAACCTTTCGCTATAATCCGGCGATCGTAGCCCAGGCCTTTGGCACACTGGGCGTCCTTAATCCGGGCCGTATGATCCTGGGCGTTGGCTCAGGCGAGTCGCTCAACGAGATCGCGGTAACCGGCGGAGCGTGGCCGGAGGCGAAAGAGCGCCTGGCACGTCTACGCGAGTCGGTCGAGCTGATTCGCCGTCTGTGGACGGAAGATCTGGTCACATTCGAGGGTACCTACTACAAGACGCTCAATGCGACTATCTACGATAAGCCCAAGCAACCCATTCCCATCTATATCAGCGCGGGCGGGCCAGTAGCCGCGAAATTCGCGGGCCGAGCTGGCGACGGCTTCATCTGCACCTCTGGCAAAGGCGATGAGCTCTATCGCGAGAAACTTTTACCAGGAGTCGCGGAAGGCGCGAAGGCAGTTGGGCGCGACCCTGAGAGCATTGAGAAGACGATCGAGGTGAAAGTCTCGTTTGATACAGATCACGCGCGCGCCATGCAGGATACGCGTATCTGGGCGGCGCTGGCCCTGCCAGCCGAGGACAAGGCGAATATCCACGATCCCCGCGAGATGGAGAAAAAAGCCGAAGCGGTCGCAGACCAGGCGCATAAACGCTGGCTCGTCTCCAGCGACCCGGAGGAACATATCGAGCAGATCCGCCCGTATATTGAGCTGGGTTTCACGCATCTGATCTTCCACGCCCCCGGAGATGACCAGTCGCGCTTCCTACAACTCTACGCGAAAGAGATCTTGCCCCGATTGCGAAAGTTATAGCGATAGAAACTTGCTGCCATCTATGGAAACAAATCTCCCCTCGCGATTGTTTTCATAGATGGCATGATCGAGCGTGTAAAAATAGACATTCTTCATCCGTGTCTAGAGAAGTACCTTGATTTTCTTTGCTAGCCAATGCAGCAAAAAAATATATGATCTGTTTTTACAATCTATGACTATAGGAAACACACGAATTCGGAAAGGGCAAGTCTCATGGCAGAGAATGATCTGCGCAACCAGCCAGAAAGCTACTGGAAAGAAAAGCTGACACCTCAACAGTACCATGTTTGCCGCGCGAAAGGGACGGAGCGGGCTTTCAGTGGCGCGCTCTATCACAATCACGACACCGGCGTCTATCAGTGCGTAGCCTGCGGGCAACCGATCTTCTCATCAGAGGATAAGTTCGAGTCTGGTTCAGGCTGGCCCAGCTTCGATCGCCCGCTCGCGGAGGGCGCGGTCGAACTGCACGAAGATCGCTCCTTCTTTATGAAGCGCACCGAGGTAGTGTGCAAAAACTGTGGCTCACACCTGGGACACCTCTTCGACGATGGACCACGTGAAACGACAGGTATGCGCTATTGCATCAATTCGGTCGCACTGGACTTTGAATCCGATAAGGCAAAATCTACAGAAGGCTAAGCCGGATCTACCGAAACGAAAAAATCAGACAAAAAGAAAATGTGTTAACTCACACATAAGCGAGGGAAATGATGTCTCAATCTGCAACTGCCACGCTGGCAGGAGGATGCTTCTGGTGTACAGAGGCGCTATTCAAACGACTCAAAGGAGTGACTTCAGTCATGCCGGGCTACGCGGCCTCACAGGTAGCGGACCCGTCATATAAACAGGTCTGTACGGGCAAAACGGGCGCGGCAGAAGCCATTCAGGTCACCTACGATCCATCCATCATTTCGTATGAAACGCTCCTGGAAATCTTCTGGGGCACGCACGATCCGACGACGCTGAATCGCCAGGGCAACGATGTCGGAACCCAGTATCGCTCGGCGGTGTTTTATCACAACGACGAGCAAAAACAGGCAGCCCTGGCGGTGAAAGAGGCAGTGGAAAAGTCAGGTGCCTATAGAAATCCGCTGGTGACGGAAATTACGGCCTTCACGAATTTCTATCCTGCTGAAGAGTATCACGAAGATTACTATGACAATAATCGCGCTCAGCCTTACTGCGCGCTCGTGATCGATCCCAAGGTGAAAAAACTGTTGAAGCATTATAGCAACGAGCTAAAAGCAGAGTATCAGCAGTAGTTTTTTCTGCACAGAAAATGGGTCAAGGAATTTGTGTGAAACATACATTTCTTGACCCATTTTCTGTGAAAAAATGCTACTTGTATACGAAAAGCCCAAGCGTTTCGTGTAGAGGACAGAAATAATAGAATGTACCACAAGGAGGGATATATGACACTTGGTTCATTGATTATCATGCTACTCATTGCAGCGATTATCGGGGTAGTAGGCGAAATGCTGGCCCGCCGCCGCGCGCCAGCTGGCATCGTTGGCGCGATTATCCTGGGCTTCATCGCCATTATCCTGGTGACGGATGTGCTGCACTGGCAGATTGATGGCGAGCCTTACCTGAATGGCGTGCCGGTGATTACGTCCATTATCGCGGCGGCAGTGCTGGTTGCCATCTGGAGCGCCTTTGCCTATCGTCGCGCACGCAGCTACGGCTCCCACTACTATCGTCGCGGCAGATACGTGCGCCGCCCGCGCACGCGCCGCTGGTGGTAATCTGCCCCCATTGAGCGTATAGTGTAGAGTTCTGCGCGGATTCACCCGCGCAGAACATACGCTCAAAAGATTCACCTTATCGAACCGCGCCGTAAAACCCTCGGCTTCAGCCGTAGGGATAGAAGGCGCGTTCCTTGTTTGGGGCAGGGGTTGGGGGAAATGCTTGACTTGTATACATAATGGTGTTAAAATGTATACATGGAACAAGAGAAACGGTTTTCCGTTCGCTTTCCTCTTGAGATACTAGAAGCCATGAAACAGTTTGCTCACGAGGATAGTCGATCAATCAATAGTGAAATTGTTTGGATACTACGGAATTACATGCATAGCAGAAAAGGCTCAACTTCCTGAAATCAAAGAGATCAGGTCAGAATATGCCGACATTCACTCTCAGGTCTTGCAGGACACCTTGCGCCGGGTCGAGAAAGCGTTCAAGGCCTTTTTCCGCCGCGTCAAGAACGGCGAGAAGTCCGGCTACCCACGTTTCCAGGCATACGGACGCTATGACTCGTTCTGCTATCCCCAATCGGGTTTTTCACTGACTGCGGATCATCGGGTCTGCCTCTCGAAAATCGGCACGCTCAAGGTAAAGTTCCCCAAAGGCAAAAAGGCCAACCCGCCACAAGGGGCGATGAAAACCTGCACCATCAAACGAGAGGGACAGCATTGGTACGTGATTGTCACGTGTGAGGTGGAGCAAGCGGTGATCTATCACCCCTCAGGAGGAGCGGTGGGGATTGATTTGGGCTTGTTGCACTTCGGAACGCTCTCGGATGGCTCAACGATTGAGAACCCGCGCCACTTGCGAACAAGCGAACAAAAGCTCAAGAAGCTACAAGAGGCATTGGCGCGTAAAAAGCGGGGATCGAAGCGCCGGAGAAAAGCCGCGCAAGTGGTGGGCAAGAACCATCGGCATGTCCGTAATCAAAGGAAAGATTTTCATCACAAAGAAGCGCGCAAGCTGGTGAATAGCTATCAGACGATTGTGTTTGAGAAGCTGCAACCGGCTAACATGAGCAAACGCGCCAAGCCCAAACAGGATGAGGTGACGGGTGCATACATACCGAATGGAGCCAGCGCCAAAGCTGGCCTGAACAAATAGATTTTAGATGCTGGTTGGGGCATGTTCCAACAGCTCTGCGAGAGCAAGGCAGAATGGGCCGGTTCTCGCGTGCTGTTCGTCAGCCCCAAGTACACCAGTCAGATGTGTAGCGGCTGTGGAGCCATCGTCAAGAAAGACCTCAGCGAACGCTGGCAGAGCTGTTCGTGTGGCTGTGAACTTGACCGTGACCACAATGCCGCCATCAACATCAAACGAGCAGGAATGGTCCTGCTTGCAAAAGAGTCCCAGGCTCGGACGGAGCCTTCAGAGGACGCGCCTCTGAGAAGCCCCCGGCTTGAGCCGTGGGGAGTCGTCACAAATTTACTGAATATCAAACTGTTTGGAGAGCAAGAAGGCACTGAAATTCGCCACACTCTCAACCTCCCCTTCGTTCAGCATATTGACTAGTTTCCGCACCACCTGACGGCTGGGCTGACCGGATTTATTTGGCTGTGTGAAACCTATCACGGTCAACTTCTCTGGCTCGCGCTCATAGCGGATCTCTTCCGCGACCAGTTCCAGCAGATCTGCGATATCCATGCCGAGGGCCTGGGCGATGCTCTCCAGTACTCGCGAGGAAGGGTATTTCTGCCCGCGTTCGATCTCGCCCACGTAAATTTCTGAGAGACCAGCTTTTTCGCCCAGTTCTTTGATAGTCAACCGACGATCCTGGCGTTCACGCCTGATTACGCGCCCCATAATCTCCTGTAAATCCATCAGCCCCTGCCTTTCCTATGCTCATGGCATATCTGTCGTATTTGCCTATGCTGAAAGCATAGTTTTACTCTGTAAGTATACGCTTTCGGCATGCTATATTCAAGAGGAAGAGAACGCAATCTGAAAAGCTTCTCAGAAGCCGTTAAAAGTGGGAAATATTCCGTCATAAAGGAGAAAATTCAATGGTGTTTAGCACATCTACCTGGAGACATTTTTCTGGACAAGATGATGTCAAGCCGACCCTACATGTACCAATGGTGTATGAGAACATCCCTGCCAGTGCGCCGCACTGGGAGTATCACATGCTGAGCGTGGATACGCGCGAAGAGGAGTTGCCCACGGAAGCGTCCTTGAATAAACTGGGCGCACAGGGCTGGATGCTGGTGAGTGTGCTGGAGCAGCGCCTGTCGGAGTCTGGTTCGCGCGTCCACTACTACTTTGTTCGCCAGCAAGAAGCATAAAGGAGAAAAAGCATGTCTTCATTACTTGTTCCAACCGTGATTGAAACCACCGGACGCGGTGAACGGGCTTACGATCTCTATTCGCGCCTCTTGCGCGAGCGCATCATTATGGTCAACGGGATGATTGAGGAGAGCATGGCCGGGCTGATCGTCGCGCAACTGCTCTTTTTGGCCGCTGAGAACAGCGAGCGCGAGATAAATCTCTACATCAGCTCGCATGGTGGCTCGGTTGACGCTGGATTAGCAATCTACGATACGATGCGCCATCTGAACTGCCCGGTTGCCACGACCTGTGTGGGCTACGCGGCCAGTTTTGGCACAGTACTACTGATGGCTGGCGATAAGGGTCGGCGGCGCTCGCTACCAAACGCACGTATCCATATGCACCAGCCGCTCATCCAGGGTGGTCTTGGTGGACAGGCTACTGATATCGATATTCACGCGCGTGAAATCCTGCACACACGCGATGTGCTCAACGGACTATACGTCCACCACACGGGCCAGCCCCTGGAGCGCATCAAGCACGACACTGAGCGTGATTTCTTTATGAGCGCCGACGAGGCTGTGGAGTATGGGCTGATTGATGAGGTCATGCAACTGGCAGAGAAACCGTTCTAAAGCGACTTGATATTCAGTTTCGCGATCTCGAACCACTGTGGTCCGCTGCTCAGCGTACCGAAGCGCAGCACGCCGCGTGGGGTCGCGATCGCGAACTGGTTGTCGAGCCAGGCCACGAAGCCAAGTGGGCGCGTAGGAGGATTGGGCGCGCGCAAGACCAGATTTCCATCTACGCGGAAGAAGGCCTCGTGCGCGTGCCACTCCAGCGTATAGTTATGCCAGGTAGTCAGATCCACATCCAGCAGCACCTCCTGCGCCCCGCTCAGGCGCTGCATCCAGCGCGCGGCTGGCCGAATCTCGCCGGTTAACAGGGCCAGCGAAGTGCTGAGCGCCATGGGCAATGTCGCGAGAAGCGCGCCGGGACGCATGGTATGCACCACCTGAGCCTTCCAGCCCCAACCGGGAACGCCGGGTACCAAAGCCATGTTGGAGGGTGGCGAGGCGTAGAAAAACCACACAGCTTCCGGCAGCATCAAAATGTCGCCACGCACAGAGAAGGGGTAGTTCCAGAAGCCAAAGCCAGCAGTTCCGCGCAAAACATTGCTCGTCTCTGTGCTATGAACGGTCGCGGCTGGCAGAGAGGAGCGCGCCTCAAGCTCCATACAGAGAGGTGGACGCCAGGGAAAGTTCGCGCGAGCGAGATTGCTATAGTCGTCGATTTGCGCGTCGGTATAGCTCCCCTGCCGCGCTTCAGCCATCTCCATACGGAGAGCGGAATCCACACTCGCCAGCGATCCTCCCCCGACCATCGTTGGGGTCCAATTGTCGCCGGGTGGCAAGGAAAAGTCTTTAAACATGCTTATGGTTGAGGCACTGGTGACTCGTTTTGCACCCAGCGTGAAAAAATTTCATCCTCAATCTCTTCCCAAACATACTGTTCGGCATCAATATCTCTCCGATTATACAACTTCAGCCTGGCATCGGTCAGACGTTTGCGGAAATTTTTGAAATACGCTTTCTGCTCAGCATGCAGAGGCATCAGACGCAGTTCAATCAGCGAGGGATCGATAAAATCTTCTGGCGCAAAGGCGAGCGAAATCAAGTGAGCATAATCAGCGACCAGATTCAAACGTGCTGGTTGGAGGAAGAAATAGGGTTCGATGCTAGAGACCAGGAGACATCCGGCAATACGCCCCGCGTAGAGAATTGGATGGGCCGCCGCGCTCTGCTCCATCTCGAACTGATGGCCAGGCAAGGATTCCTTATCCTCTTTATAGTTCTGAACTTCGAAGGGATGACAGGTCGAGACCACATAGCCAGCCAGTGATTCGACACCCAGGAATAAAGCCTGTTGTTCCAGATTTCCGGGCCAGGGAGAAGTAGCCTGGCCCACGCTTTCGCGCAGGCTCACAACCTTTGGTTTATAGCGATCGGAAACCATACATCTCACCACAGTAATCGCCATGCCCAGATTTTCCGGGTCCAGTTGGCTGAGTGCCTGGCTGATCACAGCGTTCGCGATTGACCAGTAGCGCTGGGTTGGGCTAATGGTGCCGCGCATCTGAAAAATCTGCATATAAAATTTGGCAGGGATTTCCTGATGCGAGGCCTCACTGAAAGAGAGTTCGGAAAAATCCTCGAATGCCTCAGAAAACAGCTCAAGCAAACGCTCGCGATATTCGGGGAGAGCGCTGACTAAACGGCGCAGATTTTGCGGGCGTGGCTCAGATTCTCCTCTGATCCATCGCCTGATCGTAATGTCACGCACGCCAAGTTCCCGGATAACACGTTGCATGCCCGACGAGTCACTCGTGATCCATGAGAGCAGTTCACGCCAATCCCGTGGTTCTTTTTCAAACATGTACGATCCCTACCGAAAGAAAACAAATACACGAATAATCTGCGCGAGCAGCTCTGCCTATCGCTCCTGGAAACATACGGTAGTATAGCACAACTTTTCAATATATGCAAGAGTTGCACAAGAAATTCATTATTGAAGCGCGCTCGCGCCCGACCACTGGTTCCGCCTCTTCTACCGTTTATGGGCGACAAGCTGTAACCAGTTACGCGGAATATCCGTGAGGTTGAGTTCTTCGCCAACTTGATACACCGTCGTGCCAAGGGCGGCGGCTCCCAGAGCGAGCGGAATGCCAGGCAGTGCGCCCTCGATAAACAGCCAGTACTGGCCAATATCGTGATACGACTCGACAGTCATCATCGCCTCTTCCTGGACCGCGTCAACCCGTTGGAAACCACCCTCTTGCAAAAGCTGAACATAGTCGCTAGAGTCGATCCACTGCATCGCCATAGTTTTACCTTCGCGCGAGACATGGACTTCGGGGTGTTCCTTACGCAACCAGCCGATGGCGCGGCGAGTCCAGAGGCGATAGAAGCGTTCAGTACCCTCCACATACGCGCCATTATAGAAAGCGCTATTGCAGGCGAAGATACCATTGGGGGCCAGGATGCTGGCCATCAGCTTGAAAGTGGCGTGTTTATCAGCGAGCAAATGAATAGCATTGCAGAAGAACGCGGCATCCGCGTCATAGACCAGGCGGGAGAGATCCTCCGTATCGCCCTGGATAAACTCAGCTTGCGCACCAATCTCGGCCATGCCCTTCTGGGCGCGGCGCAGTGCCTCGGCGGATGGGTCCACGCCAATGATACGCGCCTGGCGTCCCTGGCGCTTCATCTCCTCGGCAATCAACCGCGTCACAGCCCCAGTGCCACAGGCCATATCAACAATCGTTAACGATTTATCAGCAGGGCATGCCTGAAAAGAGGCCAGGGCCTGACGTACAAGCGAACGATTGACTTCAGTATAAAATGCATGGGCCGCGAAGGGCTCAAAGGTATATTGATTGGTTTCATCGGTTTCAATGAGCATAGATACCATCTCCTCCTGTGATGTATGCAAGTCAGGGCCTGCTAGCTCTCGCCCTGACTTATTGATTTAGAGAAGGATTGGCTCAAATTTGTTTCATTTTTCGGAGACGTAAAAAGAGCGAGAGGGACTGGCAAAGCTTCGTTAGTCCAGTTCCTCTCGCTCTTTTACGCGCGCACAAAAACACGCTACACGTGCATGGCCATCCCGCCGTCCACGCAAATGATCTGCCCGGTAATGTAGCTTGCATCCGGCGAGCAGAGGAAAGCGATGGTCGCGGCAACTTCTTCGGGGGTACCAAAACGGGCCAGAGGAGTAATGTCCAGCATGGCTTTTTTCTGCTGCTCGGTTAAGTTTGCAGTCAGCTCGGTGGGGATAAAGCCTGGAGCCACCGCGTTGGCCGTGATATTGCGGCTGGCCATCTCACGCGCGGTACTCAGAGTTAGACTGATCAGACCTGATTTCGAGGCGCTATAATTGGCCTGGCCAGCATTCCCCAGCAGGCCCGCGACCGAAGCGACATTCACGATACGGCCCCAACGCGCTTTCATCATGCCACGTAACGCGGCTTTGGTGCAAAGAAAGGCTGAGTGCAGATTTGTCTGCAGGATCGAAGCGAAGTCGGCCAGGGACATCTGCAGGATCAGTTTATCTCTGGTGGTACCCGCGTTATTCACCAGGATACCAACGGGGCCAAGCTGCTCATTGGCTATGGCGAAGAGGCGCGCAACATCCTCTTCCTGGCTCACATCGGCCTGCACCGCGATACAACGCCTGCCCAGAGCCTCAACGCTGGCCTTCGCCTCCTCCGCCGCTCCGACGTTGCTGCGATAATTAATCACAATATCCGCTCCATGCAGGGCCAGGCGCTCCGCCGTGGCTCGCCCGATTCCTTGACCGCTGCCTGTTACCAGCGCGACTTTGCCTGCCAGTGAGGTAGACTGTTCTGCCATTCGAAAATAACTCCTTCGCGTTTCTAGTGTCCCCGCTCCGCGTCAATCCAGTATAGTTTAGGATGAAAACTCTGCAATTATCGTCACAAAGTAACCCATCGTATCCTGTGGGTTTGCGAGATGGCTTTATCACGCCACTCACGTTTAGCTCATGCGAGTCGTGTCCTATTGTACGCTATTGGGCTGAATGAGGCAACCAAATTTGCTCACACGTGCTTCCTCTCCGCTGACTTTTGCGTAACCCTGGTCGGCGCGGGCATGGTTTGGGTGATGCGTGTTGACAATTGGATGATTTTGTGGTTGCCGCGCTTCTTTTGCTCCGCGCTCGCGTTCTTCTTCTCGCCGGATGCCTGGCGCTTGCTAGAAGCGGCCCCAGAGACTATCTCAGGCACAGTCTTGGGTATTGAGGACATTTCAGGCACATGTGTAGGACGTGGAGAGGTAGTAGGTACACTAGCTGGTGGTTGCGAATTAAGTTTCTCCTGCTCACAGGATAAAGGTAGAAGCTCTGCTTTGATGAATGGTTCAGCGTCTAGCGCATCGGGCGTTGGCGTATTGGGAAGCGCGTGCATCACGGAGTTACTGGCTATCAGCTCGCCACCAACCGGGCTAGCGGCAGTCTCGGCACTGGCACTAGAAGCAGTCAAGCGTTCGGGGAGCGTGCTCTGAACGCCCGGAAGATGCGACAAAGTGACAGAAATAGGTGCATCGATGATCGTGCTGCTATCGTAGATGGCGGTTTGCAACTGTAGCGAAGAGAGGTTGCGCGCGCCTGAGAAGTTCGCGCCATGGAGGATAGCCTGATGCAGATCGGCGACCAAAAAGTTCGCGCCTGAAAAATTCGCGCCACGCAGATCCGCGCCAGCGAGATTAGTACCGGTCAGATTGGCACCTTCCAGGTTCGCGCCGGTCAAGCTTGCGCCAGCGAGATCAGCCATGTGAAGATTCGCCGCCGCCAGTTGCGCATCGCGCAGATCGGCGCGTCCCATGTAGCGGTAGGAGAGGTCGCGCCCGTTCAGGTTGGAATGGTAGAGCATAGGTGGATACCAGCGCGCTGGCGGTTCGTGCCCGCCACTCGCGTTCAGTGACAATTCTAGATGTTCGATATGGGGCAAACGCGCCAGCTCCTGTTCAGACTCAGCGCGAGCTTGCCAGTCATGCTGGCTCTGCTCTGTCTCGACACTCCACGAGCGCCCCTCCCGCCGCGCCTCTTTGAGTTGGTCGGCGAGCTTCCTCTCCGTATCCAAAATATGCTTCCCCTGCCTCACCTCCCAGGTACGCTGCCGGCTTTCCTGGGCCTGCTGCCAGGCCTCACGCTCCTGACGCGCTTTCGCGAGCACACGGTACTGGAGACGCAAGGCGAACAGGGCGCTACCTATGGCGATAAGCAGTATCACGACTATGATCCAGAATGCAACCATCAAATCTCATCCTTCTAGAATTTGAACTACTTCGCTACACTTCCTCAGCATTATCTCTGCAACCTTTATTATACTATAGAGACAAGACATCACCAAGCCCCCGCCTGCGGATGCCCCTGGGTTTACCCATGGGGAGGAAGCAGGCGTTCCTTTCGGGGAGGCAGGGAAAGGGTGCGCCTCGGCCCGTCAGACATGCAGGGTTGTGGCCACCACGGCGTAATCGTAGCCGTCGGCCCGTTGGAGCACTCGACAAAAGCGCGCGGGAATCCCCTGGACTTTGCCCATGCGAAACTGCCGATTGGCTCGCACCGCGATGCGCCCGGTATGCGTCCCCTGCGCCGCAAACCCCTCTGGGACCACCGCCCGCACCCGGTCCCCCGTTTTGATCCCCGTGACCTGCTTCTGACGCATGAGATAGCCCACCGGGAAGCCCGACTCGTCGACATTGGTCCGGCAGTAGCGGCCCCGACCCGTGGCTTTGATGGCCAGGGTTTTCAAGCGCCCTGGCCTGGCTCCCGCGAGATCCCCCACACACAGGGCATCGAGGCAGTGCGCCTTGGGGATACCAAAGCGATCGCGATTCCACCTGGTCCGCCCGCCACTCCAGCTAGTGAGCGACAGACCCAGTGCGCGCAGCTCGTCGCAGAGCGCAAAGCGCGTGGCGTTGACGGCCGCCGCATCCCGCAGCGGTTGCTTGGCCTGGGCGGCCACCTCGGGATGGCCGAACTCCGCGGCGGTCTGGTCTCCCTTGGCGGCATTACACGCGTGACAACTGAGCGCCAGGTTGGACACGCGATCGGAGCCACCGCGACTGCGCGGCTGGATGTGGTCCAGTTCGAAGGGCGTGTCCGTGCGCCCACAGTACACGCACCTGCGCCCGAACTTCTCCAGGAGATACGCGCGCACCTCCCAGCCGACCAGTTCCCCGCGCTGGTACGCGACCCCGGAGATCTCCGGCTGCTGCAAGAGCTGGGTGTCGAACTTGACGCGCTCGACCTCCAGGCGCACCAGCGGGACCCAGCGCCGGTAGCGCCTTGCCCAGGACACGACATTGTCGATCCGTGAGCGCAGGGACGGTGGGAGCCAGCCGGGCGGGCGACGACGGTTGAGGAAGCGAGCCGGCCGGTAGCGCAGGTTAGCCGAACGCCTCCGGCGCCGATACACGGCGCGCTTGCGCATATGTTCGCGGACCTCCTCTCCGCGGTGGGAGAGATCGGCCAGGTGCAGCGCGTGGTGCACCTCCCCCTCTGCGGTCTCCTCGACCCGCGCCAGGGCCAGACCGGTGGTCTTCGAGCCGGGATCGATCTTGAGGACCACCGGCTGGAGCGTGCTCTCTTGGACGCTGCGGTCCGCTGCCGCCGGATCGTGAACGGGCTGAGCCGATGGACCACGGCACGCTTGCGTGCGAGCAGGAGCCGTGCGCGCCTGGGCGTACACGGCATGAGCGGTTTTTTGTGTCGGTCAAGCACAAACACCATGGGTGACTCCTTTCCCCCTTGCGGGGTCCCGTTACCGGGCGGTGTGACGGTCCTGAGCAGGTATCCCCAGGACGCTCCCCTCGCCGGTGTTGCTCTCGCTTGTTTGGCTCAGCGCACCGATCCGTACCCCGACGGATGCTTTTAACGATGAGCGACAGCTCCAGCCGCTGAGGAAGCACGGACTGGGTGTCGTGACGAGCGCAACGCTGGTACCAATCAACGCCTTGCCTTCCGGCTCTGGCACCATGGCTGGACAACGAAAACGGCATCAACACGCGGGCAAGCCCCCGCATTCATGCGTGGGGATCGTTGACTGAGCTTAACCTGAATCTCTCATCTTGCTACGACAAATTTTTGGGCGTGGGTGTATCGTGCATACCGGGAATTCTGAAAACCATCTTGAGCGAGCCAAAACAAACCATATCGCCGTGTTGGAGCAGTTCTGGCTTGAGTGGAGCCAGGACCAGTTCTCCCAGGCGGGTCTTGTTGCGGCTCTTGAGATCTTCAATATAGAAGAAGGTTTTCTCAAAGCGAATGCGCGCGTGCTGACGGGAAACCGTCGCTTGCGGGTCAAGCGCGCTGAGATCGACCTCTGGCGTAATAGCATGTTTGGGATCGACGCGACCTACGATCACGTAGGTGTCTTTAATCGGCACGCGCTGGATAGTTTCCCCATCTTTTGCGTAGTCTAGATAGGCATAGACGGTCGCGTCCTCAGGAATCAGCGGATCATTCCCTGGCGAATTTTGTAGCGTCTGTTTGTTCACAATCAACGTATCGGCGGCCTCGACGGGCACATCAGTAGGCATCCGAGCCATCTCGGTGGTCAGGCCAACATTTTTTACTAGAGGCGGCAATTCTCCGGGCGGCGTGATCGGCTGGGCCACCACGGCTTGCCATTTGCCCGAAGCGCGTTGGAGAATTGAGTGCGGTATAGCTTCCAGCGCTGCTAGCAGAGCCGCCGCGTGTGGGTAGCGCTGCCGGGGATCTTTCGCCAGCGCGCGCTCAACGATCTCTTGTAGTTTGCGCGGCGCGTCATGCTTGAACTGAGCCATGCGTGGCACCGGGCTGTTACCCTGCATGA
>WNFI01024396.1_pt2 | contig 28466 bp, 27 predicted proteins | sample 5400471 | NCBI WGS metagenome assembly WNFI01 (sample SAMN13153348, study PRJNA577476) | soil metagenome | isolation source: 100 cm saprolite on Douglas fir-dominated hillslope | place: USA:California | collected 2013-09-17
CATGGTGGGGTACTCGCGAATGAACTCTGATGGTAAAGCTTCGGTTCCGCCGGCCGCTTCAGCTCGTGTGGGCCGCCGCCCCGGCAGCCGCCGCACTGGGCGCCTCACTCGACGCCGCACTGGCCGCCGCCGCTGCGGCCGCCGCCGCCGCGCTCGGTTCCGCCGGCTGCTGCAGGGCCTTCTGGGTCTGCATCCAGGCCGCGAAATTGGCCTTGCTGCGCACGTCGATCACGATGGGCATGAAGCCATGATCGCGCCCGCACAGCTCGGCGCACTGCCCGCGATACAGGCCGGTCTTGTCCGCGTCGATCTTGAACCAGGCTTCGTTGAGGAAGCCGGGAATGGCATCCTTCTTGATTGCCAGTGCCGGCACCCACCAGGAATGAATGACGTCCTGCGCCGTGACCAGCAGCCGTACCTTCACGCCCGCCGGGACCACGAGGGGGTGATCCACGCTGAGCAGGTAATTCGGGACCTTCATCGGATCAATCCCCGAGCCGAGCTGGCGCGCCGCATTGCTGGCGCGGTCGAGCGTGGAGAGCACGGTGACGCCGGATTCGACGTACTCATAGCCCCACTTCCACTGATAGCCGGTGATGCGGATCGTGAGTTCGGTGTTGGTGGCATCCTCCGTCTCGATCAGCGTCCGCGCGGCTGGCACCGCCATCACGATCAGGATCACCACCGGCAATATCGTCCAGATGACCTCGGCGACCGTGTTGTGCACCAGCTGGGCGTCGGCCACGGCGCCCCGCGACTTGCGGAAGCGCACGATCGAAACAATCATCCACCCGAATACGAAGATCGCGATCGCCACGCACCACCAGTACATCAGCATGTGCAGCTCGAAAACCCGCCGCGAGATCGCCGTGATGCCCGGCGTCATATTCAGCGTCCAGGCGGCCTGTGCCGTCGGCGCGGCCAGACCGAGAGCGGCTGCCGCGGCGGTGCTGAGGAAACCGGATTTCTTCATATTCATTAAACGGGCCCTACGCTTTTCCAGGCTCAACCCGCCAGCGGCGGTGACTCATCCACACGGCCGACTGCGCGCCGCAGGCGCTCAGCCAGGTCGCGCCGTTGCTCTTCCGTAAGGAAGCTCCCCACCTCTAACGATCGCCCGTGCGACAGGATCAGCAGGCGACTGGGATGCAACGGGCTGGCGGCGCGCCGCAGTTTAACCTGTGCCCAATGCCTCGGAAACACGACCGATTGCTGCCCGGCGGGCTGCGAATCGATCTCAATCTGCTCGTCCGTGAGCGTGATGACCTCGACGTGGTGGCGGCGACGCTGGCTGTGCCAGAGCACGGCACCCAGCAGCAACATTTCGAGTCCGGCGAAGGGCAGCACCGGCCACCAGCCGCGCAGGGCCATCAGGCCGGCAACGCCGAAGGACGTCGCGCAGGCGCTGGCATAAAAATACAGCGCGCCACGAGGCGACAGCGAGCAGCAGGGCGCGAGTCTTATGGTCAGGCTTGCGCTCACGGGGCCGCATCTTAGCGGATGCACCTTTTCCATCGCAACTCAAGCACTTAGCAGCGCAATTTTCCTCCAGTGCCGCGAAATCAGGATCGATCTGGCTGCCGAACCAGCCCGCGTAGCGACAACCCGATTCCCGGATCGCCGCGCGCGTGAGGCGCGCGTGATTCAGGCAGCCGAGTTTCAAGCCCACCACCAGGAGCACCGGTACGTCGAGCGCCCGCGCGACGTCGGCCATCGATTCGCTGGCGCTGATCGGGGCGTGCCAGCCGCCGGCGCCTTCGATCAGGAACAGCTCAAGGTCCGCGGCGAGCCGGCCCGCCGCGGCGGTGATCACTCTTATATCTATGTGCCGGTTCGCCCGCTGGGCCGCGATATGCGGGGATACGGCATCGGCCAGGCAGTACGGATTCAGCCATTCATAGGGCATGTTCTGGCCGGTAACATCTGCGATTATGGAGGCATCTGCGTTGATCAGGCGCCCATCGCGCCAATCTGCGCCAGCCGCCACGGGCTTCATGCCCGCGACCCGCAGGCCGGCGGCGCGGCCGGCGGCCAGTAGCCCGGCGGTGATGCGCGTCTTGCCGACCCCCGTGTCGGTGCCCGCGATGAAATAGGAGGCCGGCGCGCTGCGGGGCTTTGGAGGACGGTGGGTCGCCATGGCGCGGTGCTGCGCTGACCGATCAGCGCGGGTGCCGGCGAACGGCACTGATGGAAATGGCAGTCTCGCGGCCGGCGGGGGCAGGCTGTGCCGGGACCGATTGCGCCTGGCCCGCGAAGGCCGCACCGCAGATGATTTCCCAGCTGGCCGGCAGGCCCCCGGCCTCGCGCAGCGATTCATAGGCGCTGACCATGGCCTGCAGGCGATGACGGCCGGTGAGGCTGCGCCGCCGGTCCGCGGCCGCATGACTCGCGCCGATCGCACGCAGCTCCTTCATCAGGGCGTAGACGTCGGCGTAGTGGCGGACCTGCACTTCCCGGTCCATCACCGGCTCGGTCAGTCCGGCCTTCATGAGCGCCCCGCCCAACTGCGGCATGTCGGTGAAGGCACTGACGTGCGAGCCGGCGTCCACGCTCGCCCAGGCGCTGCGCAGCTCCTGCAGCGTGGCGGGGCCGAAGCTGCTGAACAGGAGCAAGCCGCCCGGGCGCAGCACGCGCTGCAGCTCCTGGAACAGCGCCGCGGGCGAGGCGCACCACTGCAGCATCAGATTGCAGTACACGAGATCGACCGACTGCGCTGCGAAAGGCATGGCGCAGCCATCGGCGCAGAGGCAATCGTAGCGGCGCCAGAAGCGCTGCCGGCGGCGCGCCTCCTGCATCATGGCGTAGACCGGATCGAGTGCGATCACGTGCGCGCGCGGGTAGCGGGCGCGCAGCGCGGCCGCGCCGCGTCCGGTACCGGCGCCCAGATCGACGATCACCCGCGGCTCGAGCGGAAAGTACTGCAGGCGCCCGAGCAACTCCGCACCGACGGCGGCTTGCAGTTGCGCAGCGCCGTGGTATTGCGCGCTCGCGCGGCCGAAGGCGCGCAGCACCGCGGCGCGATCGAGACGGAATTCCCCTGCCATTGTCACGACGGCCGGCTGCGCGCGCCGCTCACGGCGTGGGCCCCGGCACGCAGGCCGCGCCCAGGAAGGCGCGCAGCTGCGGCAACAGGCGTTCGGGGTGCGAGAGGAAGGCGGCGTGTGCGGCGCGCGGGACTTCCAGGAACTGCGCCTGCGGCAGCATCTTGGCCAGTGCCGCACTCGCCGCCGGTGCCGTCACCCGATCGTACTGGCCGGCAATCACCAGCGCCGGGATGTGGATCGAGGCCAGCTGCGTGCGCAGATCCGTGCTGGCCAGCATCGCCAGCCCGGCCTGCAGCGCCGGCGCCTGGGCCTCGCCGTGCGCCAGCAGCATGCCGCGCAGCGCCGCGTGCACCGCGGCGGCGTCGCGGCTGCCCCGCACCTGCAGTTCCAGGAAATCACTGATCGCGCCCCGGTAATCCTCGGCCAGGCGCGCGCGCATCTGCTCGAGCGTTGCGCTGCTCGCGCCGTGCGGCCAATCATCGCTGCGCAGGAATTTCGGCGTGGTGCCGATCAGCACCAGCCGCTCGATGCGATCGGGGACGCGGACCGCGGCGCGCAGGGCGAGCTGCCCACCGAGCGACCAGGCGATGAGCGTCGCTCGCGGCGGCATCGCGTCCAGAAGTCGCGCGACCGTCTGCTCGGCCAGCAGCTCCGCGTCGGGCGTTGCGGCGCCGCCCTCCCAGGGGCTGCGACCGTGGCCGGGCAGATCGATCGCCGTGGTGCGCCACTGTTCGGCCAGCGCAGCACGCAGGGCGTCGAAGACCCGCAGGTTCGACGCCCAGCCATGCCAGAACACCAGCGGCGCACCGCGCCCGCTGCTCTCGGAATAAAGGGGCATGGGCCCTGCGCTCGCGCTCGCCACCAGGCCGGAGTTCATGCCGGCGGCTCGCCCTGCCAGGCGCGCTCCAGCGCGAGCAGCAGCTCATCGACATCGGCCGCGCTGTGCGCCGCGGAAAGCGTCAGGCGCAGGCGCGCTCCGCCCGCCGGTACGGTCGGCGGGCGGATCGGCGTGACCCAGAATCCAAGCTCGTACAGGGCGTGGCTCAGGCGCAGGGCCCGTGCGGCATCGCCGACCATGAGCGGCTGGATCGCGCTGCGCGAGTCCGTCACCGGCAGCCGCAGGGCCATCGCACCGGCGCGAAATTGCCCGACCCGCGCCTGCAGCTGTTCGCGCCGCCAGCTCTCGCGCTGCGCGACCCGCAGCGCCGCGCTCGCCGCCGCGGCGACCCCCGGAGGCAGGGCGGTGGTGTAGGTGCAGGTGCGGGCGCGCTGCAGGAGAAATTCGATCACCTCTCCGGCGCCCGCGACGAAGGCGCCGAAGCAGCCGAAGGCCTTGCCCAGCGTGCCGACCAGGAGCGGTGCCGCACGCGCATCCAGGCCGGCGAGTTCGAGCGAGCCGCGTCCGCTGGGCCCGAGTACGCCCAGGCCGTGCGCGTCGTCGACCAGCAGCCAGGCGCGATGGCGCGCGGCGAGTTCGGCCAGTTCGCGCAGCGGCGCCACGTCTCCATCCATGCTGAACAGTCCGTCGGTGGCGATCACGGCGCAGTCGGCGCGCTCCGCCAGGACGAGGGCGGCGTGGGCGGCATCCGCGTGCCGGTAGCGCAGCAGCTGCGCGCCGGACAGGCGCGCGCCGTCGATGAGCGAGGCATGGTTCAAGCGGTCCTGCAGCACCGTCTCCCCGCGCCCGGCGAAGGCCGCGAGCACCCCGAGGTTCGCCATGTAGCCGGTGGAGAACAGCAGCGCGCGCTCGCGTCCCGTGTAGGCCGCGAGCTCCGCTTCGAGCTGCTGATGGGGTGCGCTGTGCCCGCTCACCAGATGCGCCGCACCGCTCCCGGCGCCGAATTGCGTGCTCGCCGTCTGCAGTGCCGCGATGATTTCCGGATGCTGTGACAGCCCGAGGCAAGCGCGCCCTTCGGCTCAGCCCAGGGCGGCGCGCGGCGCGGTGGCCTGCCGCTCGGCGGCGGAGCGCTCTGGCCGGATGCCGAGGCGCGCCAGCAGCGCGCGATCGCGCGCCACGTCCGGATTGCCCGTGGTCAACAGTTTCTCGCCGTAGAAAATCGAATTAGCGCCGGCGAGCAGCGCCAGGGCCTGCAGTTCATCGCTCATCGTCTCGCGGCCCGCCGACAGGCGCACCTGCGCACGCGGCAGCATGATGCGCGCCACGGCGATGGTGCGGATGAAATCGAAAGGATCCACCGGCGGCGCATCCGCGAGCGGGGTGCCCGGCACGCGCACCAGCTGGTTGATCGGCACGCTCTGCGGGTGCTCGGGCAGGCCCGCGAGCGTCGCCAGCAGCTCGGCGCGGTCGCGCTGCGACTCGCCCATGCCGACGATGCCGCCACAGCAGACGTTGAGGCCCGCCTCGCGGATCGCCTTGAGCGTGTCGAGGCGATCCTGGTAGCGGCGCGTGGAAATGATCTCGGCGTAGTAGCCTTCCGAGGTGTCGAGGTTGTGGTTGTAGTAGTCGAGGCCCGCCTCCTTCAGTTCCCGCGCCTGCTCGCCCGAGACCATGCCGAGCGTCACGCAGGTTTCGAGTCCCAGTGCGCTCACCTCGCGCACCATCGCCGCCACTTTCTTCAGATCCTTCGCCTTGGGTGAACGCCAGGCAGCTCCCATGCAGAAGCGGGTGGCGCCGGCCTCGCGCGCCGCACGGGCTCGCGCCACGACCGCTTCGAGCGGCAACAGCGCCTCGTTGGCCACGCCGGTGTCGAAGCGCACGCTCTGCGGGCAGTAGGCGCAGTCTTCCGGACAGGCCCCCGTCTTGATGGACAGCAGCGTGCTCATCTGCACTTCGCTCGGGTCATGCCAGGCACGGTGGACCTGCTGGGCCTGGAACAGCAGCTCGGGGAACGGCAGCGCGAAGAGCCGCTCCACCTCGGCAACACTCCAGTCGTGGCGGGGTTCGTGCATGCCCGGTCTCCTTATCTACAGCTGTTTCAGCGAGCTACGCCCGTATCAAGGCAGGCAGGGACCCACCCGGCCCGACGGGCGGCTGGGATGTTCGCCATCGTTCCCGGGACTGTCAACTAAAGTGTGCCTTGCAGGTCGACAATGTACCGCGCGTTGGCCCTGCTGGATGGGGTCCCTGCACCAGCGCAGTGCGCATGAGCGGGGGGCTGGCGCTAGGGCGGACGATGAGCCGCCGAGATGGCCGTCAAAATGCCCGCCAGGATGCGGGTCGGATGCGGCGGGCAGCCGGGGACCGCAACATCCACCGGTATGACGTTGGACACGCGGCCGAGGCTTGCATAGCTCTCGCCGAAAATTCCCCCGGTGCAGCCGCAGTCCCCCAGCGCGACCACCAGTTTCGGGTCGGGTGTCGCCGCATAGGTCCGGGTCAGTGCGATCTCCATGTGCCGGCTCACCGGTCCGGTGACCAGCAGCAGGTCCGCGTGGCGTGGACTCGCGACGAAGCGGATGCCGAGCCCCTCGAGGTTGTAGAACGGATTATTCAGGGCGTGGATCTCCAGTTCGCAGCCATTGCAGGATCCGGCGTCGATGGCGCGGATGCACAGCGCCCGGCCCAGGATCTTCAGGATCCGTGCCTGGAGCACTTCGCGTACACGCAGGGCGTCATCGGGCAGCGGCGCCGGCTCGGTCACGACGCCAACGCGCCCGATTTGCATGAGTGTTTTCAGCATGAGTTACAGATCGTGGCCACTGTAGGACAGGTTGAAGGACTTGTTGATCAGCGGAAAATCCGGAACGATGTTGCCGTGGATGGCGTATTCGAGCACCGGCCAGTTCTGCCAGGACGGATCGTGCGGGTGACAGCGGCGGATGCGGCCGGCGGCACCGGCTTCGAGGGCCACCACCACCGGGCCCCGCCATCCCTCGATGACGCCGATGCCGGCTGCATCTTCGGGTGGCGTGGGGAGCGGTACCTGGTGCACACCTGCAGGAATCGCCTCCAGGATGCGTTGTACCAGCCGACAGGATTCCTGCAGTTCATCGAAGCGCACGCTGACCCGCGCCGCCACGTCCCCTTCCGTGTTCACGCATTTGACGGGGGCAAGCTCGCCGTACGGAAAGCAGGGCAGATCGACGCGCAGGTCAAAGGCCTGCCCGCTGGCGCGACCGGCGAGGCCCGTCAGCCCCAGCCGCGCGGCCAGCGCCGGCTCGACGCGACCTGCGCCGACGAAGCGATCGCGCACACCGGAATGCTCATCGTAGATGTTTCGGAGCACTGCCGCCTCATGCAGCAGCCGCTCCATTACGCGGCGCATGCTGCCCGCCGTCCCGTGCGCCAGATCGGTCCGCGTGCCGCCGGGAACGACGGCGTCGAGCAGGTAGCGCTGGCCCAGGGCCTGTTCCGTGGCGCGCAGCAGCAGCTCCTTGAGACGGGAAAACTGGGCGTAGCCGAAGGCAAATCCGGCATCGTTCCCCAGCGCGCCGAGATCGCCCAGGTGATTCGCGATTCTCTCGAGCTCCAGGCACAGGGCGCGCAACCAGGCCGCGCGGGGCGGAATGGTCACGCCGGCGATGCCCTCGAGGGCCTGGCAATAGGCCCAGGAAAACCCGACCGCGGAATCGCCCGACACGCGTGCCGCCAGCCGGTGCCCGTCCATGATCGGGAGCTCGGTGAAGCGGCGCTCGATGCCCTTGTGCACATAGCCCAGGCGCTGCTCCAGCCACAGCACCTTCTCGCCCACGATCGAGAAACGGAAATGGCCGGGCTCGATGATGCCGGCGTGGACCGGTCCGACCGGGATCTCGTGGACACCCTCGCCGCCGACCCGCACGAACGCATACTGATCGACGGCGGGAGTGGCGGGCGAGTCCGGCACCGCGGCATCGAGCAGCGGACGGAACGATGCCGGCCAGGCTGCGTGGCGCAGCCAGGGGCGCCGATCCGGATCCGTGGAGTGAACGCCGGTGAGATCCGCAGCGGCGCGCTGCATCCGGCTCGCGGCCGGAAAGATGTCCTCCAGGCCCGGATATTCCTCCTGCGGTGCCGTCAGCAGCACCTCCGTGACGAGCAGGCCCTCGGCCGCCGCGAAGCAGGCCTGCACCCGCGTGGTGGAAGCGGTGCCGCCGCTCGCCCACAGGGCGAGCAATCGTCCGTGGCCGGCGATCACGTCTTGCGCCAGCGGACGCCATTCCAGCGGCGTAGCCCGCAGCAGGTGCGCCCCGGGCGCGCCGGGCATTGAGGCGGCGCGATCGAACCAGGGGCGCGCGCTCATCAATGTCCCCCGATCAGCTGAGCCGCCGCGCGGTACCAGTGGGCCAGGTACGGCGGAATGAACAGGCCCAGCATCAGCACCAGCCCCAGATGGGCGAACACGGGCAGCAGCGCCGGGGAATGCGGGAGCCGTCTGACACTGCTCTCCCCGAACACCATCGGCTGCACCCGCCCAAAGATGGCCGCGAATGCCACACCGAGCGCGAGCAGCAGTATCGGCGTCGCCCACGGCTGCTCCCTCATGGCCGTCGTCAGGATCAGGAACTCGCTGGCAAAGAGGCCAAACGGAGGCATCCCCAGTATCGCCAGCGTGCCGATCATCAGCCCCCAGCCGACCGTCGGACTCAGGGTGACGAGGCCCCGAATGTTGGCGATGAGCTGGGAGCCGGCCTTTTGCGTGGCGTGGCCGACGGCAAAGAATATCGCCGACTTGGTGAGCGAGTGCACCGTCATGTGCAGGAGGGCGGCGAAGTTGGCGACCGGCCCGCCCATCCCGAAGGCAAAGGCGATGATCCCCATGTGTTCGATGGATGAGTAGGCGAACAGCCGCTTGATATCCCGCTGCCGCCACAGGAAAAACGCGGCCAGTATCACTGACAGGAGCCCGAAGCCCATCAGCATCCGGGACGGCAGTTGCGTCTGCAGCGAGCCTTCCACCAGCACCTTGCAGCGGACCACGGCGTAGATGGCCACGTTCAGCAGCAGGCCCGACAGCACGGCCGAGATGGGTGTCGGACCTTCGGCGTGTGCATCGGGCAGCCAGTTGTGGAGCGGCGCCAGCCCCACTTTGGTTCCGTAGCCCACCAGCAGGAAAACGAAGGCAAGGCTGAGGACCACCGGCTCGAGCTGGCCCTTGACCACGAAGAGGTGTGTCCACAGCAGGGCCGTGACACCTTCGGCTCCGACCACCTTCTCGGCGGCGAAATACACCAGCATGGTCCCGAACAGGGCCTGCGCGATGCCGACTCCGCAGAGGATGAAGTACTTCCAGCCCGCCTCGAGGCTGGCCGGCGTCCGGTACAGCGTCACCAGCAGCACCGTCGAGAGCGTCGCGGCCTCCATGGCGACCCACATCAGTCCCAGGTTGTTCGTCGTCAGCGCGATCAGCATCGTCGCCATGAAGAGCTGGTACATGCTGTGGTAAAGGCGCAGGCGCCCCGGGGTAATGCGGCCTCGCTCCATCTCGATGCGCATGTACGGCCGGGAAAACAGCGAGGTCGTCAGGCCGACGAGGGCCGTCAGGGTCACGAGGAAGACATTGAACGGGTCGATGAAGAACTGCTCCCGTCCGACGAGCAGGTTGCCTGCACCGACGACGCGAACGGTCAGTGCGCAGGCGGCCAGGAAGGTGCCGAGGCTGAACAGCGAGTTGGCCTCCGGCGCCCAGCGGCGATTGCCGATGAGGGCGAGCGTCGTGGCGCCCGCCAGTGGCGTGCCGAGCAGCAGGATGAATTCCACGCTATTTTCCTTCCTTCAGCGATTCGAGATGATGCAGGTCGAGGCTGTCGAACTGCTCGCGGATCTGGAAGAAGAACACGCCCAGGACCAGCATCGCGACCAGCACGTCCAGCGCGACACCGAGCTCGACGATCATCGGCATGCCGTAGGTCGCGCTCATCGCCCCGAAGAACAGCCCATTTTCCATGGAGAGGAAGCCGATCAGCTGCGAGGTGGCCTTGCGCCGCGTGATCATCGTCAGGAACGCGAGCAGGATCACGGCGATGGCAATGCCGATGCCGCTGCGCGTGGCGGTGCTCGCGAGCGCCACGATCGGCTGCGCGAGGCCAAAGGAGAACACGACGATCAGCACGCCCAGCAGCATCGTGCCACTGATGTTGAACAGCGGCTCGGCGTCCCAGTAGACGCCCAGCCGGCGGATCAGTCGGTGCAGGAGCCAGGGCAGGAAGCACACCTTGAGCGCCAGGGTCAGCGCCGCGGACACATACAGGTGATGTTGCCCGGTGCGCCACGCCAGCAGCAGGGTCGCCAGGAACAGCACCGTGCCCTGCAATGCCAGCAGGTTGACCAGGCTCACGACCCGGCGCTGCGCGAGCATCGCGAACGAAGTCAGCAGCAGCAGCGTCGCCAGGGCGTTGACCAGTTGCAGGGTGAACGGGAGGGGCGTCACGCCTCAGGCTCCCAGCAGCAGGTGCACGAGCAGGCCGAGCACCGCGAAGAGAAAGGCCGTCGCCAGGAATTCCGGGGCACGGAATACGCGCAGCTTGGCCGACACCGTCTCGATGAGGGCCAGTCCGGCGCCGGCGACGAGGAGTTTGACGGCCAGCAGCGGCACGGAAACCAGCAGCGCCGCGGGCCCGGCCCTTCCCATCGCGGTGCCCCAGGGTACGAACAGCGCAAAGCCGATGCAGGCATAGTTGAACAGCTTGAGTGCCGCCGCCCACTCCATCAGTGCCAGGTGCCGGGCGGAGTACTCGAGCATCATCGCCTCGTGGATCATCGTCAGCTCGAGATGGGTCGAGGGATTGTCCACCGGGATGCGCGCGTTCTCCGCGAGCAGCACCATGGTGAAGGCGACACTGGTGAAGGCCAGGCTGGGGTAAAGCCCGAGGCTGTGCGAGGCCAGCCGTTCGGAAATGACCGGCAGCGCCGTGGTGGCGGAGATCAGCGAGGCGACGAAGATGATCATCAGCAGCGCCGGCTCGGCGAGGAACCCCACCATCATTTCGCGCCGCGCGCCGAGCGTGCCGAAGGCCGTGCCGACGTCCATGGCGGCGAGCGACAGGAACACGCGCGCGGTCGCGAACAGCCCGACCAGCGCGATCGCATCGGCGGCCGAAGCAAAGGGCAGGCGGGTCCCAGTGGAGGGTATGATCGCGGCCGCCGTGACCATGGCGGCGAAGACGACGTAGGGCGCGGCGCGGAACAGCGGTGACACCGACTCGGCGAGCACGGCGTCCTTGTGAAAGAGCTTGAGCAGGCCGCGGTACGGCTGGAGGATGCTCGGTGCGCTGCGGTTCTGGAGCCACGCGCGCCACTGGTTGATCCAGCCCAGAAACAGCGGCGCCGCCGCGAGCGCGGCGACGACCGCCAGGGTCTGCGTGAGCCACTCCATCGGATTCATGGAGACGATGCCCTCATAGCACGAGCGCCAGCAGCACGATGAGTGTCACGAAGCTATAAAGCAGGTAGGTGGAGATCCGGCCCTGCTGCAGCCAGGCCAGGGCATCCGCGACCCACTGCACGATGGACTGCATCGGCTCGTACAACCAAACCCTTCCGCGGTGTCCTGCATCCGCGCGTCGAGCAGCGGAAAGCCGCAGTCCCACGCCGGCGCCCGGCGTACGCGCCGGTGATACAGTGATCGTACGAGCAGCGTGGTCAGCAGGATGACCGAGAGCACGGCGGCCAGGAAAATCAGTGGCGCGTAAGCGGCCTGCCGATCGGGGAGCGGCTCCAGTCGCCACCATGGTGCTGACCGGTCGGGCAAGGCCCCGACGCCCAGGCGGGTGGCCACGGTGTTGAGCAGGGGAACAAGCTGCGCCGGCAGCAGACCGAGCAGCACACAGCCCAGGGCCAGCCAAAGCAGCCCGAGGCGCTCGAGGATGCCGGCGTCACGTGCCTGCGCGAGAGCCGCCTCGCGCGGCTTGCCCAGGAAGATCACACCGTAGAACTTGACCATGACGTAGCCCGCGAGGGCCGCCGCGAGCACGACCAGCGCGGCGCCGAGCGGCAGCAGCATGTTCACGAAGGAATGCGGCACCTCGTTGGCGAACAGGAACGCCTGCAGCAGCAGCCATTCGGACACGAATCCATTCAGGGGCGGGAGGCCCGCGATGGCCAGCGCGCCGATCAGCGATAACCATGCCACCCAAGGCATCTGGTGAATGAGTCCGCCCAGTCTCCCGAGATTCCGCTCACCGGTGGCGTGGAGCACGGCGCCGGTGCCGAGAAACAGCAGGCTCTTCATGAAGGCGTGATTGAGCGCGTGATAGAGAACGGCCACCAGGGCCAGCGCCGCCAGGGTTGGCCGGCCGACGCCCTGGAACACGATCGCCAGTCCGATACCCGTGAAGAGAATTCCCAGGTTCTCGATCGAGGAGTAGGCCAGCAGGCGCTTCATGTCGGTCTGCGCGGCGGCAAAGATCACGCCATACAGCGCCGTGAACAGACCGGCGGCCAGGGGAACGAGTCCCCACCACCACGCCGGATGGCCGAGCAGGTCGAAGCCGACGCGCAGCATTCCGTAGACTGCCATCTTGAGCATGACGCCGCTCATGAGGGCCGAGACCGGCGAGGGCGCCGCCGGATGCGCTTCCGGCAGCCAGACGTGCAGCGGCACGAGGCCGGCCTTCGCGCCAAAGCCGAAGAGCGCGAGCAGAAAGGCCGCAGCGGCCCAGGAAGGCGAGAGCTGCGCGGAGCGCATGGCGTCGAAGGTGAAATGCCAGCTGCCGCCCTGCATGACACCGAAGCTGAGCAGGATCGCCAGCGCGCCCACGTGCGTGATCAGCAGGTACAGAAAGCCGGCGCGCCGGATGTCCGCGATCCGGTGATCCGTCGTGACCAGAAAGAAGGAGCTCAGCGCCATCGTCTCCCAGGCGACCATGAAGGCGTAGGCATCGTCCGCGAGCAGCACCAGTCCCATGCTGGCGAGGAACAGGTGGTATTGCAGGCACAGCAGTCCCGGCGCGGTGCCCCGGCCGCGACGGAAATAGCCTGCCGCAAACACGGAGATGCCGGTGGACGCCGCCCCGAGCAGGAACAGGAAGACGCTCGCCAGGGCGTCGAGCCGCATGTGCATCGGCAGATCGGGCAGGCCGAGCAGGAGCGTCACGCGCTCCACCGGCGCCGCCAGGTTGACGGCGGCCACCACCGCAATCGCGATGCCAACCAGCGCACCCAGGGGAAACAACGTCCGCGCCACGAAGCCGAGGCTCTGGGGCCTGAGCAGCCCGGCGAGCCCGATCAATGCCCACAGCAGGAGCAGCGCGAGGAGCGCGGCGAGCGGTGTGGCTGGAGTAAGGGTCACGGCGATGGGGTTACCTGGGGTGGGGCCGGTCTGCGAGTGCAATACGATACTACGAAGAAACACGGACGTTTCGCCCCACCAGCAACCTGCGCAGGGTGGAGGAGCAGGAGCGGTTGTGCCGATCACGAAGGCTCATACCGCGTTTGGTCCGGCAGGCGCGCTCGACAACGGTGCTTAAGAGGCGCATTTGTGTGCGTAATGACTCGAAAGGCGGTGTTCCCAAGCGAGACTGAACTGCTTAGGCTGCGCTCATTCCAGATCATTCGCGCAAGGCCGCCGTGCGCCAGGATCGGCAGTGGAAGAGCGTGCCCACAGCGCACCAATCGATCGGCCTCCAGCCCCAACGTGCACCCGCACGCTGCGCCTGAAAGTGCGCCCCGGGAGCGACTCCTGGCTCAAGGCGGCAGCGATCGAAGTGAACCAGGTGTGGAACTGGGCCAATGAGGTGAGCGCCAAAGCGGCCCGCCCCTTTTTTGGGAAGCCCAAGTGGCTCAGCGGCTTTGAGCTCTGCAGGCTCTCTACGGGCGCCACCAAGTTCATGGATCACATTGGCGCCGACACCATCCAGCGCGTGAACGTCGAGTATGCCGCCAAACGTCAGCAGTTCAGGAAAGCGAGGCTCCGCTGGCGAGTGAGCCAGGGGGCTCGACGCTCCCTGGGTTGGGTCCCCTTCAAAGCTGCGAGCCTGAAGCGCAAAGGTCGGTCACTACGCTTCTGTGGCAAGAGCTTCCGCACCTTCGAACCCGGGAGAGTGGAAGGCGTCAAGTGGCGACAAGGGTGTTTTGCCCAGGATGCCCTGGGTGACTGGTGGCTGTGTTTGGCCGTGACGGTGAGCCCGGAGCAGACCCCCGCCCCAGAATCAGCGGTTGGCATTGATCTGGGGCTCAAGAGTATCGCCACCACCAGCGAGGGGGAAAGGCTGGAAGGTAGGCGGTTCTATCAAGACCTCGAGCGCCAGATCGCTCAGGCTCAGCGCCGCGGCCACCGCCGTCAAGCCAAGCGCCTGCATCGCCGAGTCGCGAACCTGCGCAGCAATGCGCTCCACCAGTTCAGTCGAAGGATGATCAATCGTTACCAGTCTATCTTCGTAGGCGATGTGAGCAGCTCCAAACTTATCAAGACACGGATGGCCAAATCCGTGCTCGATGCCAGTTGGAGCCGGCTCAAGCAGATGCTGCACTACAAAGGCGAGCACGCCGGCAGATCGGTCATCATCGTCAATGAGAGGTTCACTACGCGAGCCTGTTCTAGCTGTGGACGCCTCTGCGGTCCCAGTGGTCTAAGGCAGCTTGCTGTAAGGCAGTGGGGTTGCTCGGCCTGTGGAGCCCAGCACGATCGAGACGTGAATGCGGCTCGAAACATCCTCGCCGCCGGGTCCAGGTGCGGACCTCCGTCAGCGGGAACGAGTCCTCGCGCTCACCCGATCGCGCCGAGCAGCGCATCTCGCGCTCGTAAGGCACGGACAGATCGGGTGAGGGCGGCGGCATGAGCACCGGTCCAAGTCACATTGGATTATCATCGGGTTCCCACCAGAGTGTTTACCCGCTCCGGGGGCGCCTTGAGCACCGAAATTCGCACGGCCCGGCTGACCATCCTCATCGATCCGCGCAAGAAGGCGCTGTTCGAGCAGCTCTGCGCCGCGGAGGACGCCAATCCCTCGCAGATCGTGCGGCGGCTGATCCGGCGCTACATCGAGGAAAAACTGGGACGCCCATGGAAGCCGGGGGAGTCGCTGCGGTCCCCGGCGCACTACCAGCCGCGTTCGCAGCGCCGGCGCGCGTCCGCCCGTTAGCCGCCGGAACGATCAGGCCGCCGGATCGCGAATCCGCTGCGCGAACCACCACAGGTGGCCTTCCGGGTCGGCCGCCCCGTAGCTCCGGTCAGCCCAATAATCCGCGCCGTAATCGTGGAGCTTGGGTTCGTCGGCGATGCGCGCGCCGGCCGCGCGCGCCCGTGCGCAGTGGGCGTCGACATCGTCGATGTAGATCAGGAGTTCCTGGGTATTGGCCCCGCCGACGCTGAGCGGGCTGGCGGCGTCGTGGCCGAAGCGCTGCGCGGCGCCCCTGCGTTCCTCGCCGATCATGACGAGGCCATCGCCGTAGGTCAGTTCGCTGTGGGCTACACGGCCGTCTTCCCCTTCGACGCGGAGCCGTACCTCGAAGCCAAAGGCCTGGCAGAGCCAGTCGATCATGGCGGCGGCATCACGGTAATAAAGGCCGGCCGAAATCCTCGGCCAGCCGCGGGGCGTGGGTTTCATGGCAGCCCTCCTTTGTACAGCCCTGATCCGGTGCGGTCTCAGCGCCGCGAGGCGTATTCGACGATGATGCCCGCGAGCACGACGAAGCCGAAGTAGTGGTTGTCGTGAAAGGCGCGCATGCAGCCGGCCGCGTCACGCTTGCGCGCGAGCCATTGTTGCCGGACGAAGCAGCCCGCAGCCACGGCCAGGGCGCTGTAATACGGTGCGCCCAAATCGAGCAGCCGCCCCGTGAACAGCAGGGCGAGCAGCACCATGGCCTGCATGGCACCGATCATCAGCAGATCGAGGTCGCCAAAGGTAATCGCCGAGGACTTCACGCCCACCCGCAGGTCGTCGGCCCTGTCCGCCATTGCATAGTAGGTGTCGTAGACGCCGGCCCACATCACGGCGGCCAGCATCATGACCCAGCCCACGCGCGGCACGGCGCCGAGCTCGGCGGCAAAGGCCATCGGCACGGCCCAGCCGAAACTCAAGCCGAGGTATAGCTGCGGCAGCGGGAAGAAACGCTTCAGCAGCGGATAGCTCAGCGTCAGGAGCGCGCCGATGATTGACAGCCGCACGGTCGCGGCGTTCAGCTGCAGCACCAGCAGGAAAGCGCCGGCCACCAGCACGGCGAACAGCACCAGCGCCTGGACAGGTGCCAGGCGGCGCGCCGCCAGCGGCCGGTCGCGCGTGCGGCGCACGTGCGGGTCGATGTTCCGGTCGAGCAGATCATTGATCACGCAGCCGGCGGAGCGCATCAGTACCGAACCGGCCGCGAAGATCACGAGCAGCCGTGGGCGGGGGTGCCCTGCGGAAGCGATCCAGAGCGCCCACAGGGTCGGCCACAGCAGCAGCCAGATGCCGATGGGCCGATCGAGGCGCATCAGCCTGGCGTAGTCGCCGGCCTGCCGCAGCCAGGGGCGCACGGGCGCCGGCGCGCCGCCAAGACCGGTGCGGTCGGTGAGGCCGGTGAGGCCGATGCGGCCGGACTCCGGCGCCGGCACGGGCGCCGGCACGGGCGCCGGCACGGGTGACGGCACGGGTGACGGCACGGGCGCGAGCGCCGGCTCCAGGATCTCCTCGACCCGCGTGTCCCCCGCCTGCAGCTCGAAATCAACCGACTCGGCCATACTCTTCCCCGGCGCCCACCCAGCGCGCAATCAGTCCCTCGCTGGCGCGCGGCTGTTCCTGCTCCAACCGCGCCGCGACCCGTCGCACCTGCGGCAGCAGGTCGGCATCGCGGATCAGGTCCGCTACGCGCAACTGTGCCAATCCGGTCTGGCGCGTGCCGAGCAGCTCCCCCGGCCCGCGCAGCTCGAGATCGCGGCGCGCGATCTCAAAACCGTCGTTGGTCTGGCGCAGGGCCGCGAGCCGCGCGCGCGCCATCTCCGACAGCGGTGCACGATACAACAGCACACAGCTGCTGGTCTGCGCGCCCCGGCCGACGCGCCCGCGCAGCTGGTGGAGCTGCGCCAGCCCCATGCGCTCGGCGTTGTCGATCACCATCACGCTGGCGTTGGGCACGTCGACGCCGACTTCGATCACGGTGGTCGCGACCAGCAACTGGATCTCCCCGGCATTGAAGGCGTGCATCGCCGCCTCCTTGCGCGTTGCCGACATGCGGCCGTGCACCAGGCCGACGCGCAGTTGCGGCAGCGCTTCGGTCAGCAGCGCCGCCGACTCCTCCGCGGCCTGGCAGCGCAGTTCCTCGGATTCCTCGATGAGGGCGCAGACCCAGTAGACCTGGCCGCCGTTGCGGCAGGTTTCTTCGATGCGCGCCACGATTTCGGCGCGGCGCTCCTCGGGCACGACCACGGTGCGCACCGGCTTGCGGCCCGGCGGCAGCTCATCGATCACCGAAATATCCAGATCGGCATAGGCGGTCATGGCCAGTGTGCGCGGTATCGGCGTGGCGGTCATGATCAGCTGATGCGGGAGCTTACCCTGGCTCTTCTGCCGCAGCTGCAGGCGCTGCTGCACGCCGAAGCGGTGCTGCTCGTCGATGATCGCGAGCGCGAGGGAGGCGAACTTCATGCTCTCCTGGAACAGCGCGTGAGTGCCCACGATCATCCGGGCCTGCCCCGCCGCGATGGCGGCGAGCGCGGTGCGCCGCGCGCGCGCCGGCTGCGAACCGGTGACGAGGGTCACGGGAATCTCCAGCGGCGTGAACCAGCCCGCCAGCGTGCGCGCGTGCTGCTCGGCGAGCAGCTCCGTGGGCGCCATCAGCGCCACCTGATGCCCGGCGCCGAGAGCGAGGGTGGCGGCCGCGGCGGCGACCGCGGTCTTGCCGCAGCCCACGTCGCCCTGCACCAGGCGGGTCATCGGCTGCGCGAGTGCGAGGTCGGCATTGATCTCGGCCAGCACCCGTGCCTGCGCCGCCGTGAGCCGGAAGGGGAACGCGGCCAGCAGGCGTTGCTGCAGGCCGTCACGGTCGGACAGCGCCAGCGCGTCGTTGGCCTTGGTGGCGCGGCGCAGCGCCATCAGCGACAGCTGGTGCGCGAGCAGTTCTTCCAGCGCCAGGCGGCGCTGTGCCGGATGACGTCCGGCCGCCAGAGTCGCGAGCGCGGTGCCGACGGGGGGCTGGTGCAGGAACTCGAGCGCGCTGCGCAGCCCGGGCAATTGCAGCTCGCGGCACAGTTCGGCGGGCAGGTAGTCGATGAGCGCCGCATCGCCCGCCGCCAGGAAGGCGCGCTGCACGAGCGCGCGAAGGCGCCCCTGCGTGAGGCCCTCCGTGGCCGGATAGATCGGGGTGAGCGTCTGCGGCAGGGGCGCTCCGGCCGCGCCGACACTGCGATATTCCGGATGCACGATCTCAAGTCCCAGCGGTCCGCGGCGCACCTCGCCGTGGCAGCGCAGGCGGGTGCCGCGTGCCAGGCCCTCGCGCTGCGCGTTCGAGAAATGAAAGAAGCGCAGGGTCAGGGACCCGCTGCCATCACCCAGGCGCACCAGCAGCTGGCGCCGGCGGCGAAACACGACTTCGGCCAGCAGCACTTCGCCCTCGACGAGCGCGTGGCTGCCGGGAAGCAGCGTGCCGATGGGCAGGATATGGGTGCGATCCTCGTAGCGCAGCGGCAGCACGAACAGCAGATCGGCCAGGTGGCGCACCCCGAGGCGCGCGAGCCTTTCGGCCAGCACCGGGCCGACGCCGCGCAACGTCGCGAGCGCCGGCGGCTTCGCTGCCACGGCCGCCGCCACCGCCGCGGGCGCGGATGCAGCAGCGACCGGGCGCCTCAGGCGAGACTGAGTATGCACTCCATCTCGATCCTGGCGCCGCGCGGGAGCGCGGCCACACCGACCGCGGCACGGGCCGGATAGGGCGTCGTGAAAAAGGTCGCCATGATCTCGTTGACCTTCGGGAAGCTGCTCATGTCCGTCAGGAAGACCGTCAGCTTGACCGCATTCTGCAAGGTGCCGCCCGCCGCCTCGGCGATCGCGCGCAGATTTTCGAACACGCGCCGGATCTCCGCCTCGATGTCGCCGCTCACCAGGATGCCGGTGGCCGGATCGAGCGGTATCTGCCCCGAGACATAAACAATGTCGCCCGCGCGCACGGCCTGCGAATAGGTGCCGATCGCCTGGGGCGCGTGGCGGGTCTCGATGACGGTGCTCATGGCGGCGGGGCATCCTTGCGGTGACTCTGACCGGCAATTGTACGCACGACGCGCAGCACGGCGCTCATCCGCCGCACCTCGTGCACGACCTGCGCCAGGTGCTCCCGGTCGCGGACCTCCAGCAGGAAGACCATCGTTGCCGTCTCGGATTCGTGATGATCGTAATTGACGCTGGTGATATTGGTCTGCGTGCCGGAGATCGCCGCCGACACGGCCGCCAGCAGGCCCATGCGATTGACGGCCTCGACCCGGATCTCGGTCAGGAAAAACCGGCCCTCGCTGGGCTGCCAGTTCACGGGCAGCCAGTTCTCGGGATGCTTGCGGTAGTCGGTGACGTTGGCGCAGGTGTCGCGATGGATCACGATGCCGCGCCCGGTGCTCAGGAAGGCGAGTATCGGGTCGCCCGGCAGCGGGTAGCAGCAGTGCGCATAGGCGACCAGCAGTCCCTCGGCGCCGGCGACCGCGAGCGGTGGCGCCTGCTGGCCGTCGCTGCTGCGCAGCTGCTCGCTGGGCAGGAGCCGGCGCGCCACCAGCGGCGCGAGCCTCTCGCCCAGGCCGATCTTCTCGTACAGTTCCTCGTTCTCGCGCAACGCGAGTTCGCTCAGGGCCGCCTGCACGATCGTCGGCTCGATTTCATCGAGCTTGACGTGAAATTCGGCCAGTGCCTGCTCGAGCAGCCGGCGGCCCAGTTCCACCGCCTCGTGCCGCTTGAGGGTCTTCAGATAGTGACGGATGCCGCTGCGCGCCTTGGCCGTCACCACGAAATTCACCCAGGCCGGATTGGGCCGGGCACCCTTGGCGGTGATGACCTGCACGGTCTGGCCGCTGCGCAGCACCGTGCGGAGCGGCGTCAGGCGCCGGTCGACCTTCGCCGCCACGCAGCGGTTGCCGATGTCGGTGTGCACGGCGTAGGCGAAGTCGATCACGGTCGCGCCGCGCGGCAGCCGCAGAATCTCCCCGCGCGGCGTGAAGACGTAGACCTTGTCCGGAAACAGGTCGACCTTGACACTCTCGATGAACTCTTCCGAGCTGCCGCTCTCCTGCATCTGCATAAGGTGCGTGAGCCAGCTGCGGGCGCGTTCCTGCTGCGCCGAGCCCTCGCTGGTGTCTTCCTTGTATTTCCAGTGCGCGGCGATTCCCGATTCGGCCACGCGATCCATGTCGTCGGTACGGATCTGCACCTCGATGGGCACCGCGTTGGGTCCGAACAGGGTGGTGTGGAGCGACTGGTAGCCGTTGACGCGCGGGATGGCGACGTAGTCCTTGAAGCGCCCCGGCATCGGCTTGTAGACGTTGTGCACCACGCCGATGGCGCGGTAACAGGTGTCGACGCTGTCGACGATGATGCGCAGGCCGTAGACGTCGACGATCTCGGCCAGCGGTGCGTGCTTGCGCTGCATCTTGCGGTAAACGCTGTACAGGTGCTTTTCACGCGTCTCGACCCGCGCGCTGATGCCGGCCCTGTCGAGCGCCGGTTCCAGCTGGGCGCGGATCTTGACGAGAAATTCCTTCTGGTTGCCGCGCGCGCGCCGCAGCGCGCGCTCGATGACGCGGTAGCGCTGCGGGTAGAGGGTGCGAAAACCGAGTTCCTCCAGTTCCAGCTTGATGTTGTAGAGACCGAGCCGTTCGGCCACCGGCGCGTAGATGTCGAGGGTCTCGCGCGCCACCTGGCGGCGCTTGGCGGGCGCGACCGCATCCATGGTGCGCAGGTTGTGCGTGCGGTCGGCGAGCTTGACCAGGATGACGCGCAGGTCGCGCACCATCGCCAGCAGCATCTTGCGGAAGCTCTCGGCCTGCGCCTCCTCGCGGTTCTTGAACTGGATCTGGTCCAGCTTGGTGACGCCATCGACGATTTCCGCGACGTCCTGGCCGAAGCGCTGGGCGATCTCCTCCTTGCGCGTCGGCGTGTCCTCGATGACATCATGCAGGATCGCCGCGATCAGCGTGTCGGCGTCCAGATGCAGCTCGGCGAGGATCTCCGCTGCGGCCACCGGGTGCGTGATGTAGGGCTCGCCGCTGAGACGCTTTTGCCCCAGGTGCGCCTCGGCGCCAAATTCAGCGGCGGCGCGCACCCGCTCCACCTGCTCGGCGGGCAGGTAGGCGGCGACCCTGGTCAGCAGATCCTTGAGGCCCGGAGTGCGTCGGGTGCCCGGGAGCAGGCCCAGTAGCGACGACGCGTAATCCATGGGACTGCGGGCGCTGGCGGTCTCCCCTCAGTCGCGATCGATCAGCCCGAACTGCGGAGCACGAAAGGTGGATTCGTTCTCGGCGTCGGGGAGAGGCGCAGCCACCGGTTCAGACTCCGGTTCGCGCAGCATCTCGGGCGTGATGTTGCCCGCGGCGATCTCGCGCAGCGCCAGCACCGTGGCCTTGTCGTTATCGACCGGCACGGTGGCTTCAGCGCCGTTGGCCAGGCGCCGGGCGCGCTGTGAGGCCAGCAAGACGAGCTGGAACAGGTTATCGACATTCTGGAGACAGTCTTCGACGGTGACTCTGGCCATGGCGTACTTTGAGGGATTCCTGCAGATTGAGCGGGGGAAAGGCCCGTTCAGTGTACGCCAGGGCAGGGGTTTTACGCCACCAAAGCCTGCAGCAGGGGCTCGAGTTCCGCACGCGAGGCCAGGAGCGAGGCACCGTGCCCGTCGATGATCTGCAGCATCTCCGCCACGGCCTGCTCGAAACGGTCGTTGACGATGGCGTAGTCGAATTCCAGGCAATGCGACATGTCGGCCGCCGCGTCCGCCAGCCGGCGGGCAATCACCTGCTCGTTATCGGTGCGGCGCGTGCGCAGGCGCTCCTCGAGCGCGGCGCGCGAGGGCGGCAGGATGAAGATGGAGACGCAGTCGGCCAGGGCCTGGCGTATCTGCCGTGCCCCCTGCCAGTCGATTTCCAGCAGCACATGCTCGCCGGCCTGCAGCCGGCGCAGCACCTGCTCGCGCCCCGTGCCGTACCAGTTGTCGAACACCTGGGCGTGCTCCAGGAAGGCGCCCTCGGCCGCCAGCTGCTGGAAGCGCGGCCCGCTCACGAAATGGTAATCGCGGCCGTCGGATTCCTGCGGGCGCGGCGTGCGCGTGGTGTGAGAGACCGACAGCACGAGTGCCGGCCGGGCGGCGAGTACGGCCCGGACCAGGCTGGTCTTGCCGGCCCCCGAGGGCGCGGAGATCACAAAAAGGTGGCCGGTGGGCGGCATGAGCGATACAGGCAATGCGAGCGAGGCACCCATCATAGCCGCGGCGAGGTTTTCGGGGCATAGCCGCCGCGATTGTGAGATCGTGCCGGGATGAAATTGCATCTCCCGGCCGACCGGGTCAGTTCGCTCCTGTATCGCTCGACCCTGCACCTCGGACTGCCGGTGCTGGTCGTGGCCTGGACGATCATCGCCGCCGTGCTCGCGACCCTGGTGACGGCGGGGCTCCTGACCCTGCTATGGGGCGCGGCTGCCTGGAGCAGTCTGGCGCTGGCCGCCGCGGTGGCGGCCATCGTTACGCCGCCCATTGCCTACAAGATCGGCCAGCTCATGCTTGAGCTGAACCGGAGCCGAGCCGACCTGCAGCGCCTGGCGCTGATCGATTCGCTCACCGGGCTCGCCAACCGCGGCCACTTCTTCCAGCAGGCCGAGCAGCTGCTGGAGTCCGCCGTGCCCCCGGTCCTGCCGGTGTCCGCGCTGATGATCGACGTGGACCATTTCAAGTCCATCAACGATGAGGCCGGTCACGCGGCCGGCGACACCGTGCTCAGCGCAGTCGCGCAGATCCTGCGCGACAATATCCGCGCCGGCGATTTCATTGCACGCTATGGCGGCGAGGAATTTGCCGCGATGCTGCCCGCGACCGATCGGGATATGGCGCTGGCGATCGCCGAACGCATGCGCGGGGCCGTGGCCGAGAGCAGCGAGCTGCACCGGCTGGCGCAGCGGGGCGTCACGATCAGCATCGGGGTCGCCGAGACCACGACGGTGCTGCCGGTCGATCCGGTCATGCTGGCCGCCGATCGCGCCCTGTATGCCGCCAAGGCCGGCGGGCGCAACCGTTGCGCCTTCATGGAAGTGGCCAGTGTGCTCAGTACGACCGCCCGGCTCCGCGTGCTCATCGCGGGCGGCAGGATCTAGCTCCGGGTCCGAACCCCGCCGGCGCTCAAGACTGCTTGCCGGTCTGCACCGCGTAGCCGGCTTCGCGCCAGGCTTTCATGCCGCCGTCGAGCGCCACGGCGCCGAAAAAACCCATCTGCCGCAGGGTGGCGGTCGCCAGCGTCGAGATGCGGCCGAATTCGCAGCACACGAGGATTCTGCGGGTCGGGTCGCTCAGTTCCTGGTTGACGCGCAATTCCAGCTGGCCACGCGGCAGCAGGTGCGCCCCCGGGATATGGCCCGCTTCGAAGGCGTCACGCTCGCGCACGTCGAGCACGATCAGCTCAGTGTTGCCGGCTGCAAGGCAGCTGTTCAGTTCCGCCAGTGACATGAAGGGCACGGTCGCGGCGGCTTCGGCCAGCATCTGCGCCACCGTCTTGCCCCCGGTCATGTTCGTGCGCAGGGCCTCGGTGAGGTGCGTGGGCATGGTGAGATTGAGGTTGTGCATCATTTCGATGAAGGCGCCGCGGTCGCGTGTCTGCAGGCGGGGATTCTCCGCCAGCTCCTCACAGATGGTCGAATGGGTGCGCCCCTTGTATTCATGGGCTGGAAACACCTTGAGCGCCGGATCGAGCCTGAGCACGCCATCGAACAGACTGTCGTAGAGCGCTCCCGCGTCGCCGCTGGGCAGGTCGGTGCGTCCGGTGCCGCCGATCAGCAATGTGTCCCCGGTGAACACGCGGTCCTCGACGCACAGGCACATCGAATCGAGCGTGTGGCCAGGCGTGTGCAGGGCCTGCAGCCGCAGCTGTCCCACCAGCAGCAGTTCACCGCTGCGCAGGCGCAGGTCGACGAACGGCGCCGGACTGGCGCTGTGCATCACCGCCGGCACGCCGAAGCGGCGCGCCAGCTGCTGGGTCGCCGAGAAATGGTCGGCGTGCGTGTGCGTGTCGACCAGATAGCGGATGCGCAGCCCGTCGCGCGCCGCCAGCGCGATATACCGATCGATCTGGCTCAGCTCCGGATCGATCAGCGCCGCGGCGCAGGACTGCTCGCAGCCAATCAGGTATGACCGGCAGCCGCCGGTGGCCACAGTCTCGAATTTCATCGCCCCGCTCCGTCTGTCGGTTCCGCGTACGCGCGAGCCGCTCGGCGACATTTTGCCTGATGCTCGGCCGGAGCATGCGAATTCCTGGCGCACCCGTTCGCCATTGCCAACCCCGGCGGTATCCCGGAACATCCGGTGGCGCCGTACGGAGAACGCTCGGTGGGAGACGGCAGTGGAATCAATGCACTTCCCGGCCCTGACTCCCGGCCGCGGGAAGCCGGGGGCCGCGATGCCGATCAGCCAGTGGGACATCCGCATAGACGATCTGTCGAGCCTTACGACGCGCGATCTGGTTCGTTTGCACCTCGAAGGGATGCACGCTCATTCTCCGCCCGGCAGCGTCTTCGCGCTCGAATTCACGGGTTTGATCGCTCCCGAAGTGACCGTGTGGACCGTCTGGAGCGACGGCAAGATCGCAGGCATGGGCGCGCTGAAGGATCTGGGTGATCGCGCCGGTGAACTGAAATCGATGCGCACGCACCCGGATTTCCTCCGCCGCGGCGTGGCCTCCGCTCTGCTGGAGCACATCATCGGCGTGGCGCGCACGCGCGGGATGGCGCGCCTCAGTCTGGAAACAGGGAGTGGCCTTTACTTCGAACCCGCGCTGTCCCTCTACCGCCGGCGCGGGTTCGTCGACGGCGAGGCATTCGCAGACTACAGGCGCAGCGCGTTCAATCAGTTCTTGCACCTGGCGTTGTGATTGCCTGCCTCGCGCCGCGTCCGCCAAGGGGCGAGCCGCCATAGATGAGGAAAGCGGCAACCATTCAGACGGCCACCCGCCCACTGCACGACTCGGGATCCCCCTCTCAGCTATCCTTCAGTGCAAATGGCCAAGCCGAACTACGAAAATGTACTGGAAGAGGGACGGGAGCTCACCGGAAAGTCCCGCGGCTATGCTCCGACCCTGTACCGTGCTGAGCTGATCGCGGCGGTGGCGAAGTCGCTGGGCGCGCATCGCTCGGTGCTGCTCGCCGGTCCTCCCGGTGTGGGCAAGACCAGCATCGTTCGAGGCCTGGCCAGCCATCTGGCGCAGACCAGCCCGCGCAAGCTCTATGAATACGCAGCGGTCCAGATGCTCACCGGCACCGTGTACCTGGGCGAATGGCAGACCAAGGTAATCGCACTCTTCGATGCTGTGGCGAAGAGCACGGCGGTGCTCTATTTCAGCGACATCTGGAACCTGCCAACGCTCGGCCGAACCAGCCAGCACGATGAAACGGTCTGGGACGCGCTGGCATCTCACTGGCGCTGGAGGCCGCCGGGGCGGCACGGCTCCTCGAGCTGTGCGGTCACTTCCTGCCGGCTGCAGGCGGGCCGGGACCGGCGCTGCGCCTCGTGGAGCAGATCCGCGACTACCTGAGCGAGAAGCGCGCGATTGGTGAGGACGAACCGGTGACGGCCGCGTTCGTTGAAAAGGTATTTGCCGTGTACACCGGGCTGCCGCGCTTTGTCGTCTCCCGGCACGAGGTACGCCCGGTCGCCGAAATCCGCGACTGGTTCCGGTCCCGGATCATTGGCCAGCGTGAAGCGATCGAAGCGGTCGTCCAGATGATCACGCTGTTCAAGGCCGGTCTCCACGACGCGAACCGGCCGATTGGCACCCTCCTGTTCGTGGGCCCGACAGGCGTGGGCAAGACGGAACTCGCCCGGGCGCTGGCGACATACCTGTTTGGCAGCGAGAAGCGGTTGCTCCGCTTCGACCTCTCCGAATTCAAGGATTATCACTCTTTCGAAATGCTCATCGGTGATCCGAAGAAACCGGAACGACCGGCGCGCCTGGTGGATCCCGTGCGGGGCGAGCCGTTCCAGGTCGTATTGCTCGATGAAGTGGAGAAAGCCCATGCCAATATCTGGGACCTGCTGCTGCAGGTTCTCGATGATGGCCGCCTCACTCCCGCGCGGGGCCCCACGGTCAATTTCCGCAACACCATCGTCATCGCGACCGCCAACGTTGGCGCGCAGGCGCTGGCGAGGCGGCCGGTGGGCTTCACGGGCGGCGCTCCGGGCGAAGACGCGGGCCTGCTGCAGACCGAGCTCGAAGCGGTGTTCCGCCCCGAATTGCTCAACCGCTTCCAGCACATCGTCCGATTCCTGCCGCTCACCAAGAATGAAGTCCAGGAGATCGCGCGGGCCGAGTTGCGCCGGGTGCTCGAGCGGGGAGGCATCGTCGGGCGCCGACTTGCCGTGGATGTGGACAAGGAAGTTCTGGAACTGGTGGTTGCGCGCGGCTACGACGCGAAGTACGGAGCAAGAGCGCTGAAGCGCCAGCTGCAGCAGCTGGTCATCATGCCCATCGCCACCCTGCTGATGGAGCGGCGCGTGGACGACGCCAGCATTCTCCGCCTGACGGCGCGGCACGGGGAAGTGAAGGTCGCCGTTCTGGACAGCGAGGACAGCCGGGCACAACGGCGGGAGGCGGCACCGCTCCGCCTTGCTGATGGACGCAAGGTTGACCGCGAGGCTCTTAAGGCCATGGCGGCCCAGGCGCAGCATCAGCTCACTGCGATCGCGGCGGGCATCGACCTCCCGACGCACGAGGCAGGACGCGCGGAGCTGGAAAAGCGCCGGCAAGCGGCCGATCTGTGGAGCGACCCGCGCGCGGCTGCACAATTGTTGGAGGCTTGCGACCAGATCGATCGGGTCATTGAAAGGGTAAATCGCCTCCAGAGTGACCAGGCCGAGATCGGCGGTGCCCTGTCGCGTCCCGCGGAGCGGGAGGAATTGACCAGGCTGGCGGAGCGCCTCCAGGGACATGTCGCCTACGTCGCACAGGCTCATCGCGAATTGTTGGCGATCGGTCGCTCAGGCCTCGGCGACGCCTTGCTTGAGATAAGCCCGATCGGCCGCGCACGGCCATTACGAGATCTGCTGTACCAGACCTACGTGGCCTGGGCCGATCACTGCAAGTTCCAGGTCCGCACGGTGCGCGAGCCCATGACCGATGATGAGCCGGTGATGATCGCCGTCTTTGGGCCTTATGCGTACGGTTACCTCCGGGCTGAGGCCGGCCATCATCGCCAGCGGATGGAACGCGATACCTTCGTCGCAAGGATCCGGGTGGCGGCGCTCGGTATCGCGTCCGGTGGCGTGACCCTCTCGGTCCAGAAGGCACTGAAGCAGGTCGGCCAGTATGGTGGACGGGTACGCTCCAGGGTTGAGGTGGCGGGCAGCAGCTTCGTGGTGCAAAACGCCGCCTCACTCGCGGAGAACCGGGAGCTGGCGGAGGAGTTCGCGCCGTCCTGGCAGAACGACGCCAGCACGCCCGAGACGGTGGTGCGCCGCTACGACGGGGAGCCTTTCCTGGTCAGGGATTTCCTGACGGGAACCACTACGGGGCGTGCCGACGCGCTGCATGCAGAGCCATTCCACCAGCTACTGTGCGAGCGGATTGACGCGAACCAAGCCCGACAACAGTAGTGCTGGCGATCAAGAGCTCTTGATTAAGCCGCGGAGTTGCGGTGTACCGAATTTCGCGACCGGGCGCTAAGGTCACGCTCTGTGACCTTAGATTAGGTCCATTCCTCGGCCCGAGCGCGATGATTTTCGGATTTGGCGTCGATGGCGGGAACGCCGACGCTCCGCGCAGCATCCAATGGGCACCAATAGGAGTTTGCCGTGCCGTCCTCTCCCCTGGCGTCCGCCCCTGCACTGGACGACGCCGAGCTTGCTCGCCGCATCATCCAGCACGACGAGGCCGCGTTCGTATCCTTGATGCGACGCCACAATGCAGCGCTGTTCCGGATCGCCCGCGCCATTCTCAAAAATGGCGCGGACGCCGAGGACGTACTCCAGGAGGCCTACCTCCAGGCCTATCGACACATGGCCGATTTTCGCGGTGAGGCAAAACTATCGACCTGGCTGACCCGCATCGTCGTCAATCAGGCCCTCGCCAGGCGCCGCAGTTCGCACCGGTCGCGGACGGTCGTGCCGTTTGGCAACCTGCACGCGGATGAACGCATTGCCGAAATACCCATGGACCAGGACGATGCGCCCGACTCGCCCGAACACTCGAGGCTACGCGCCGAAGTTCTCGGACTCCTCGAGCGGAAGATTGAAGCGCTCCCCGTGGCGTTTCGGACGGTGTTCATGCTGCGCGAAGTCGATGAACGGTCCGTGGCGGAGACCGCCGAATGTCTGTCGATCTCGGAAGCGACCGCCCGATCGCGCCTGTTCCGGGCCCGGGGATTGCTGCGCGAGTCGCTGGCTCGCGAGCTTGATCTGGCCACGGC
>WNFI01386902.1_pt1 | contig 28466 bp, 27 predicted proteins | sample 5400471 | NCBI WGS metagenome assembly WNFI01 (sample SAMN13153348, study PRJNA577476) | soil metagenome | isolation source: 100 cm saprolite on Douglas fir-dominated hillslope | place: USA:California | collected 2013-09-17
TCTCGCCATCACTCGAGATCACGATCGGCGGCCGCTTCGACTGATCCCGTTGAAAGGCTTCGTGGCGCGCGGCCATCTCCTGTCGAAGATCCCGTGACGAGTCGTCGAGCGCGGCCGCAAGCTCGTCGAAGCCGAAGTGCCACACGTGCTCCGCGTCGATGATCTGCCCGCGATTCACCAACGTCGCGGCCGCGGCGACGACCTCGCCACGCGCGACGCCGATGGCCCGGATGCCCGCGAACTTTGGATGCTCGCGAAGCCCCATTCCCGCGCGCGCGACGCGACAGAGACGCTGAACCCACCACCCGCGGATCGGACCGAGCGCCCCCCTTCGGGCAGCAGCGACCAGGCGTATAGCCGCCTGTTCACCCTCGGCGACCTGGGCGTCGAACCTGCGCCGGTGGACCCCGGCGTCGCCGCCGGACAGACCGCCGGTGATCGACCGGAACAAGAGCGATGGATTGTCGCGCCATCGTGGCCGCGCCATATCAATTTCGCCGGCGGTCCGGTCGCCATACCGATCGAGAAAGAGCGCCAGTGCCGCCGCGAACGCGGCCCCGCCGGGCACGCTCGGCAACGTCAATTGGATCTCGGCCCAGGAACGATCGCGGAGCAGCGTCGCGAGCTCGGGATGCGACCGGACGAGGTCCGTGAGGTCGCCAACCTCGAGGTCCATCTGTGTGGTCACGTTGCCCGGAAGTCCGCGGAGCAATCGATCGACCTCCTCGCGTACGCCGTCCGCCCACGCCCTCCTCGCGGCACGGGCGATAAGTCGATGTGCAAGGACGCCCCCCATCACCGGGAGAATACCCGTGCGCAGCTCGGAGAACAGCGCGCTGAATTCCACGGTGATCTGCCGGATGCGCGCACCCTGCGACGCAGGCCTGAGGATGCGTCCGCGAACGGTCAGCGGAATCGCATCGAACGCCCGATCGACAACCCTGGCGACGGACTCGGGATTGCGCACGAGCAGCACGATGGGCACACGGGCGACGACGGGTCCGAGAATGCGCATCGCCGAGTACGCAACCGGCCACACCGACCCACCGGAGGCAAAGTCCGGCCGCGCAGTCAATGCGTCGGTCATTCGCCCGAGGTCTTCGTACACATGTGACAGACCACTCACGATCACTCGGCGTACGTGCGTGATGCGCAACGCGGGCGTGGCGTCGATATAGAGGCGACTCGCGGCGTCGACCATGCTCGGGCTGAGCGTCGCCCGCCGCGTGCATCCGGTATCGGGAACAGCGATGTGATCGGCCGGGCCTGCACGATGTAAATCTTGCCGCTCGCGATGCACCATTCGATGTCTTGCGGGACGCCTCCATACAGCGCTTCGATGCGCCCGCCGAGTTCCGCCAGCGCCAGGACTTGCGCGTCGTCGAGGGCGCGGGCGTGGCGCGGCGCGTCGGGCAGCGGCTCCTGTCGGGTCCCGCCGCCGGGCACGGAGCGGATGGCGAACTTCTTGTCGCCTGGTCGAGCGAGCAGGATCGCGTGGCGCCTGCGATCGACGCGATACAGATCGGCGCTGATCAGGCCGCCCACGAGCGCTTCACCCAGCCCGAACCCGGCGTCAATCGAGACGATGCCGTGATGGCCGCTGATCGGGTCGGCGGTGAAGAGGATTCCCGAGACGTCGGGGTCGACGAGTTGCTGCACGACGACAGCAAGTCGCACGGTACGATGCGGAAAGTGATTGCGGGCGCGGTACAGCACGGCGCGGTCGGTGTAGAGCGAGATCCAGCACCGGCGCACGGCATCGAGCAACGGCCCATCGCCGATGACGTTGAGATAGGTATCCTGCTGTCCGGCGAAGCTGGCGCCGGGAAGATCTTCGGCGGTGGCGCTCGAACGCGAGCGTCGGCGTCGGGCAACGCGGCGATGAATTCGTCGAACGCACCGGTCGTGACGCAGAAGCCGGGTGGCACCGGAATTCCGGCGCGCGTCAGGGCGCCGAGGTTCGCGCCCTTGCCGCCGACACGCGGCAGATCGTCGGGCGCGATGTGCTCGAACCGGATCGTATATCCATCCATAGAGCAGTCATCTAGAGTTGTCGCGCTGGGCAAAGCGAAGGGGAGCGACGACAGTCGAACGGGCGATGGCTGAAGGAATATGGACGGCCCGGTCCGCCACCGCTTCCCATGAAACCTCGGGCGGTCAAGGACGTACCTGTCTCGACCCCCAGCCGACTACGAGGATTCCAGATGCGCGATTTCCTCCGCGAGCTCAGCCACGCCTGGCGCCGGCTGCGCCGCGCACCGGCCTTTACCGCGACGACGCTGATCGTGCTCGCGCTGGGCCTGGGGACGACGACGGCGATGTTCAGCATGGTCTACGCGATCCTGCTCCGGCCGCTCCCCTATCCGGCATCTGATCGGCTGATGAATGTCTCGCACACGATCGCGGTGGCGGGGCTGACGCACATCGAGCAGTCGGACGCGAGCTTTCTGCTCTATCAGCGACACAACACCGTTTTCAGCAGCATCGGTGGCTATCGGAATTCCTCCGTGAATCTCGGCGCATTGGCCGGGACGGCGGGCGAGCCGGCATTCGTCCCCGCGACCGGAGTGAGCGCGAGCTTGCTGCCGACGCTGGGGGTCTCGACGGCGCGCGGGCGCCCGTTTAACGCTGACGACGATCGGCCCGGAGCTCCGCCGGTCGTGATTCTTTCCGACCGGTTATGGCGCAGCCGCTTCGGCGCGGACCCATCGGTCGTCGGCAGGCGCCTGATGATCAATGACGAGCCCCGTGAAGTGATTGGCGTGATGGGGCCGGCGTTCGGCTTTCCGGCGGCGTCGACGCAGCTCTGGTACCCGATGCGCCTCGACGCGGCGCACACCGATCCCGGGGGCTTCGACTACGCCGCAGTGGGGCGGCTCAAGCCGGGCGTGACGGCGACGGCCGCCGCCGCCGATCTCGATCGGATTCTGCCGCGCTTGCTGGATGAGTTTCCCAGCAACATTCCCAAGGCGCTGTTTGAGCAGGCTCATTTGCATCCCGCCGTCCAGCCCCTGCGCGACGCCGTCGTTGGCAGCGTGACGCGGTTATTGTGGATCCTCTTTGGCGCGGTGGCGCTGGTGCTGGTCATCGCCTGCGCGAACGTCGCCAACCTATTTCTCGTGCGCTCGGAGGGACGCCAACGCGAGCTCGCCGTTCGCACCGCACTCGGCGCGGGCGGCGCTGCCCTCGTCGCGCAGCATCTTGGAGAAGCGCTGGTCCTGGCGGTCAGCGGCGGCGCACTGGGGATCGTGCTCGCGGTGACGGCGGTGCGCCTCCTGTCGACCCTCCCGGCAGGCATCGACGTGCCGAGGTTGACGGAAGTGTCCATAGGGCCAGCGGTCGTGGTCTTTGCCCTGGTGGCGACTATCGCGAGCGCGGTCGCCGTCTGCCTCGTTCCTCTCGTGCGCACACGGCGGATCGCGATCTCGTCGGTGTTGAAGGAATCGGGGCGGTCGGCGACATCCGGGCGGGAGCGGCATCGGACGCGCGGGCTGTTGGTGGTTGCTCAGGTGGCGCTCGCGCTGATCCTCGTCGCGGCCTCCGGGCTGCTGGCGCGGAGCTTCGCGCGCCTCCGTGACGTGCAGCCGGGCTTCAGCGATCGGGGCGTGGCTACGCTCAGAGTGTCGCTGCCAGCCGCCCGCTATGCGCTCACCCCGACGCTGGTCAGCTTTTACGACAACCTGATGCGGACAACGCGCAGCACCGCCGGCGTGCAGGATGCGGCGCTGACGAACTGGATTCCGTTGACCAGCGACCATGGCCCCGGCGTGGTGCAGGTGGAAGACCAGCCCATCAAGCCGGATGCCGCCCCGCTGGTGCACGACCAGGTGTATGCGATGAACAGCTTCTTCTCAACGATGCGCATCCCGCTGCTTTCCGGGCGCGTCTACGACAACGGCGATGCCAAACGCGCGACGCTCGAGGCGGTCGTTTCGCGGGCATTCGCCGAACGATACTGGAGCAACCAGTCACCGCTCGGCAAGCGGATTCGCCCCGGGATCGACGGTCCGTGGTTTACGATCGTCGGCGTCGTGGGGGACATTCACCTCCACGCGCTCGAGAAGCCCGCTGAGCAGGCGGTGTACTTCCCGTGGATCTCGCCGAGTGGGGACGGCGCCGGCGTGCCGCGGCAAGTCGCCATCGTCGCGCGTGGAACGGCCGCTCCATCGACGCTGCTGACGTCGGTGCGGAACGCCGTTCATTCGCTCGATCCGGCGCTGCCGACCTACGACGAACGGCCTTTGTCATCGATCGTTGCCGCGGCGTCGGCGCAGGCACGCTTTCTCGTGCTACTACTCGCCGCGGCGAGCAGCATCGCCCTCGTGCTCGGCGCCGTCGGCATTTACGGGGTGATGGCGTATGGCGTTAGCCTCCGAGAGCGGGAGATCGGGGTGCGGATGGCGCTTGGGGCACGGCCTTCCGACATCACGCAGATGATCTCGACGCAGGGCCTGGCCCTCGCAGCGGGCGGCGTCATCGTCGGGCTGGGCTCGTCGCTCGGCGTGACGCGGCTACTGCGCGGCCTACTGTATGACGTCAGCCCCACCGATCCGCTGACCCTGCTTGGATCGGTGGCGGTGCTGCTCGGGGTGGCGCTCCTGGCGTCGTGGCTACCGGCGCGGCGGGCAGCAGGCATCGATCCCGGCAGTGTCCTGCGCGGAGATTGAGCGGCGAGGCACGCGTCGTGTACAGGGAGGTCCTATATGCGACCGGAGCGGATGTGGATCAGTGCTGGAGTGGTGGCCCTCGCCTGCGTCGTCGCCTGCACTGACTTGCGAAGCGCGTCCGCGGTCCGCTGCGGAACGTTCGGCGAGCGGTGCCCAATGCCTCCCGACTCGGCGTTGGTCAGCGCGATCGCCGCGGCGTGGGTGCTCGAGCTAGACCCATTGTTCCCGACGCGCGGACCGCTGGTCATCGGCCGCGGCGGCGATAGCGCCTGGACGGTGGCGGTGTACGAGCGGCTGAAGGAGACCCGCCCACAGTTCTTCGTCCTGCCGGTGGATAGCGCCCACGCCCCGCACCTCGACGGCATCACCGTGGAGATGCTCGGCGACACGGCGCGCGTCACGACGTCAATGAGTCAATGCACCACGCGCCAGACGACGTTCAATTGGACGGAGAGCGGGCTCTCTCACAAGTTCATTCCGTACAAAGGCAAGTGGGCGCTGCTGCCTGGGTCGCTGGCGCATGTGGCGGACGGGAAGTGTTGAAAAGACGTGGGATGGTGGATTGGTGGGTTGGTGGGTTGGTGCTTTGGGTCAGCCTCTTTTCCTCGGCACCTTCGCGCCTTTCTTGCGGGCCTCGGAGAGTGCGATGGCGATCGCCTGCTCGCGGCTTTTCACTTTGCCGCCTTTACCGCCCTTGCCCGACCTGAGGGTGCCTTTCTTCAGGCGCTTCATCGCGCTCTCGACGCGCTTGCTCGCCGCCTTTCCATACTTTCGACCGCCGCGCTTTTTGGTAGCCATGTGAGCTCTCCGCTGAGTGTCTGCTTGTGCGCGGGCGGCAACTTCAAGACGCGCGCCAGCAGACTCGTCTCTATTCGGATCGCAACACCGTTGCCGGCGCGACGAGACCGGCACGCCGCGCCGGAGCCCAACTCGCCCCGACGCTGATCAGCGCCAACAGGAGCAGAATCGCTCCGTACGTCGTCGGATCGTGAGCGCTCACGCCGAAGAGATATGGCGCGAGTAACTGACTCGCCGCCATCGAGGCAGCGACGCCGGCCGTGACGCCCGCTGCCACCCCAGCGAGCGTGCTGCCGACAATCATCCGAATGACCGATCCACCCGTCGCGCCGAGCGCGACCCGGATACCGACCTCGCGTTCGCGGCGGCTCACGGCGCGTGACGTCACGCCGTACATCCCGACCCCGGCGAGGACGGCTGCCATTACGCCAAACAGGTCGATAAGCGTCGTTCGAAAGCGCTCCTCACCAATCGACTCGCGGATCTTGTCATCCATCGCGTCGGCCGCCGTGATGGGCATGCTCGGCGCGACTTCGCCCAGCGCTCTTCGCACCGCAGGCACCATTGCCAGCGGGTCGCCTCGCGTACGGACCAGCACCTCCAGCCCGTCCATCCGCTGCGCTTCGGGAGTGTAGATCGTCGCCTGGCCATTCTCGTTCAGTCTATTGACCTTGGTGTCACCGACGATTCCCACGATCGTGCGCGGCGCTCCCTGGAATCTGATTCGCTTGCCGATTGGAGATTCCATCGGCCAGTCTCGGCGCGCCAGGGCCTCGCTGACAATGGCGACGAGCGGCGCGTCGAGCTGGTCTTGCTCTCCGAACGCGCGCCCGGACAATATGGGAATGCCGATTACCGAGAAGAAGTTGGAGACGACGACTCGTTGTTGCGCTTCGCGGCGGCGAGAATTCGCGCTCATCCCGACCTCCGATTCAGGCTGCAAATAGCTGCTGCTATAGTTCCCGTCGAACGGAACCGGACCTCCCGCCGTCACCGCTGTCACACCAGGCACCGCGCGCAGCCGTTCGAAGATCGTCGAGTATTTCGCGCTCGCGATCTCATCTCCATGCCTACCGGCCGGGAAGGCGGTGTGAATCATCAAGAGATGATCCGTCCGGAACCCGGGTTCGACGGCCGTCAGTCTCTTCAGGCTTTGCGAGACCAGTCCTGCGCCGACGAGCAGTACGACCGAGAGCGCCAGCTCGGCGGCAATCATGATTCGTTGAAGCCGAGCCCGTCCGCGGGCGCTATGAGATCTCGATAGCAACAGCGACGTCGGACGGGCACGCGACAGGGTGAGCGCGGGCGCCAGGCCGAACAGCACCCCGGTCACGGCGGCGACAACGATGGTCGCGGCCAGCACCCGCGAATCGACGCGAGCCATTTGGATCCCCGGAATCCGACTCGGGGCGATCGCGACCAACGCCTTGGTCATCCACCACGCGAGCAACACGCCTACCGCGCCCCCGGCCGCGGAGAGCAGCGTGCTTTCCGTGAGCAGTTGCCTGATCAGCCTACCTCGTGTCGCGCCTAGGGCCACGCGAGCACCCATCTCCTGCTCGCGCGACGCGGCCTCGCCCAGCAGCAGCGTCGCGACGTTGAGGCAGGCGACGAGCACGAGCAGGCCGACGGCGCCGAGCAAGAGGAGAAGGGGCGCGCGCACGTCCCGCGTCTGGTCGAGCTGATACTGGAGCACGTGGATGCCCCGGACTGGCGTTGCCTCGGAGGCACCGAGGAGTTGCTTGGCCTCAGAGGCGGCGCGCTCGATCGTCACACCGGGCTTGAGACGGGCGATCGCTCGATAGTTGTGATTGCTGTGACCGATGTCGTTCGGTTGCTGACCGGCCGGAATGAAGAAAGGCGTCGGCGCCTGACCGCGGACGAGGGTGAACTCCGCGGGCAGGACACCGACAATCCGGTAGGCAATTGAGTCGAAGAGCACGGTCTGGCCAAGAACGTCACGGCGCCCACCAAACCGCGACAGCCAGGCGTCATGACTCAACACCGTGACGCGAGGTCCGTTCACGATGTCCTCGCCGGGCAAGAACGTGCGCCCCATGAATGGCTTGACACCGAGCACGTCGAACAAGGATGGACTGGCGCGTGTGTCGCCCACCTGCTCCGGCTGGTCGCCGGTCGAGAGCATCACCCTGCTGCCGGTCCAGGCGCCGACGGCGGTAAACGACGTCTGCTTCGCGCGCCAGTGAATGAAGTCGTCGTAGGCAATGACAACGTGGTCCCACTTGCTGGCGAGAATCGGCTCCTTTCGCCAGTTCGGAACAGTCTGCCAAACAGCGACGATTCTGTTCGCGTCGTGATAGGGGAGCGACCGGAACAGCACGCCGTCGACAACGCTGAAGATCGAGGTCGACGCCCCGATCGATAGGCCGATGGTGAGGATGGCGACTGCGGCGAAGGTGCGGCGGCGAAGCAGCGACCGAATAGCGAAGCGGAGATCTTGCCGAAGCGAGTCCATGGCGGCCCGGGGGATGGTGTCAGCGTGTTGGACACACACCCCGGGCGTGTCGTTCGAGGTTAGCCGAGTTCGGCCACGGCCTCGGCGACCTCTTTGGCATGATCGGCAGGCTGCACCTTCTCGAACATGCGGGCGATCTTGCCGTTCCGATCGATGATGAACGTTGTCCGGTTGATGCCCATGTACTTCTTGCCGAACATGCTCTTCTCCCCCCAGACGCCGTAGGCCTTCACGATCTCATGCTCCGTGTCCGCGAGCAGCGTGAACGGCAGGTCGTACTTTTTCTTGAAGTTGGCGTGCTTCTTCACCGAGTCTGTACTGACCCCGAGCACCACCGCGTCGAGTCCCCCGAACCGAGGGAAGGCGTCTCGAAACGAGCACGCCTCGACAGTTCAGCCAGGGGTGTCGTCCTTCGGATAGAAGTAGAGGACAACGCGCTTGCCTTTGAAATCGGAGAGCGAGACACGTTCGCCGCGGTCGTCGAGGACGGAAAAACTCGGCGCCTTCTTGCCGACGGTTGGAAGTCTCGTGGGTTTGGTCATTGGCCGGAAACTAGGCGGATTGGTGAATTGGTGGATCGCTGGATTGGTGGATTGGCCAGCGACAATCCATCATCCCATCATCCCACCATCCCATCATCCCACTAATACGACCGCGCGTTCGGCATCGGCATGGTCGTGTGCGTCGCGGTCAGTGCCTGCTTGAACGCGATTGCCGACTGAACCTGACCCAGCAGGTTATGGCCCATGCGGCGCAACGGCGGCACGTTGTCGATCACAAATTTCGCCAGGCACAACTGCCGCTCGAGCGGCATCTCGAGCTCGCCCGATATGTACAGCGCGACGGTTCGCTCGCTCACGACCAATTCCGTGGCCATTCGCGTCACGTCGAACCAACCGGCGGCAAGGATTTTCGTCAGCAACTCTGCCGCTCGGCCCCGTCTACCCCGATCTGAGGATGATTGAGTCATTGGCTGTCACCGATTAATGCCACGTCGAAAGAAGAAGGCCTTTCAACGCGCCAGGATTTCACTGTCTCTTTACCACGTCTGAGTTAGCATAACCGATGCCTGCCTAACGACTTACAGTGTGGCGTTTGTCCGGTAGCGTACACTGGATTGGCGGCGAATTTTTAGCCGTCCACTATCCCGCCATCCCACCATCAGATCGTCCGCAACGCTTGAATCGCCTGACGCTGGTTGATCGCGCGCGAAATCAACACGGCGATCACCATCGACAGACAGCCGGCGACGATGAGCACGGCGAGATAGGCCCAAGGAATTGTCAGGGACTGCGGCGGAGGATCGAAAACGCCGGTCAGCACCTTGACCAACATTTTCGCGATGCCAAACCCGGTGGCGAATCCGAGGATCATCCCCGAGAGCAGGATGATCAGACCTTCGCTCCAGAGAAACGACCCCATCTGCCGCGCGCTCGCCCCCATCGCGGCGAGCAGCGCGAAATCGCGGCGCCGCTCGATCAACCCGAGGCCGAGCACCAGACCACTGGCGCCGGCGATCAGCAGAATCGCGTACGACAGCTCGATCCAGGTGAGCCCATGCAGGTCGACCGCCGTCAGGCTGGAGCTGATGGTCCGCTGCACCGTGCCGAGGTCCGTGACGCGAACGCCGGGAAGCTGCGCCACGACCGGTCGTATCCGCGCGGCCAACACCGCCGGCGGGACGCTCCCTCGAATCAACACCACTTCGCGCGACGGATCGCCGCTCTGTTCGGCGAGATAGTCGGCGTTACAGAGAATGAACGAATCTTTGGGGGCGGTCGAGAACTCTCGAACGACTCCGAGAAAGTGAAAGGTCACCGCGTGATACTGATGGTCTTTGGCGCTCTGCACGCGGAGGGTGACGAGATCGCCGACATGCAGCTGGAAGTCGTTGACCGTCTCCTGTGCGAGCAGCACGCCGTCGCGATGCGAGGCGAGCAGGCGCATCGTCCCAGCGGCATCGTTGTTGGCGAAGAACGCATTCGACAAGTCGGTGGCGTCGGCGATCGCCACGGGATCGATGCCGAAGATGTCCTGGAGATCGGCGCCGACGTAGGCGAACCGGTGCATCATCGCCCGTGCCGCTTTCGCGCCCGGCACACTGCCGATGACGCCGAGGAGCTGGCCAGCCGGATATGCCGTCGTTCCGGTCACGGTCACGTCGGATCCGTTGGTGAGCGCGGCGTCTACCGCCGACTGTGTGTTGTAGGTGGTGTTGAACACCGCCGTGGACACGGCGAATGAAAAGGCGAGCGTGACGAGCACCACGCCGCGGGTGACGAGGCGAGCCTGGCGCGATGCGGAGGCAGCGACGATCGGCGCGAGGCCGCCGGCGAGCGGTCGCACGAGGCGAGTCACGACGGCTCGGCCGGCGGCGAGGCCGTGACGAAACAACCGTGTCACCAGTAGTCCGACGCCGATCCACAACGCCAAAGGCGCGAAGAAGGACGCGTACGAGACCGACGTTTGCGCGACGCCTTCGGGCGCGAGCACAATCTGATATCCAGACGCCGCGGTCCGCCAATACACACCGCCCGCGATAAGAAGGAGGATGACGTCGATCCACGTGCGTTCCCAGAATGGTGCTTCCGCACGGCCGACGCGACTGCGTCCAGCGCTCACGGACGACTCGCGCGCCGCTCGCCACGCCGGAGCGATCACCGCGCCCAACGCCGTCCCGACTCCGACAGCGATCGCGACCACGAGGACGATGATCGTCTGGCGCCCGGCCACGGCGATCGAGACCATCTGACGGGTGATCAGCCAGGTGACGAGCAGCGCGATCGCGGCAGCGAGGAGGGCCACGACGACGGCCTCCAGGGACTCGAGGCGCACGATCGACGCCGTGGTCGCCCCGCGGACGCGGAGCAACGCCTGCTCGCGCCGCCGCCGATCGCCGCCCGTCGCGCTCACGGCGACCGTGAGAATCATGGCGAGGATCGCGCCCGGTAGCCCGAGGAAGAGAAAAAGTACGCGCGCGTAGAGCGCATCTTCGCGCACGGCGTCGAGCCGGGCGGCGAGGTTGTCGCCGACGATCGCGCTGCCGGCGACGCGCGCCTCGAAGTTGCGCGCGAGCTGCTGAACGTAGATGAACGCGCTGCCGGGGTCCGGTGGTAGCGTGTGATCGAGGCGAACGTGGAGCTCCATCCGCACCGCATCGGGACGGACGACCGCCTGCTGGTCGAACCACGAATGCCAGATCGCCATCGGCACGACGACTACGTTATCCGGCGGAGCCTGCGGCGCGGCGCCCGGCGGAACACCGATCGCCTGAAAGAGCGCGTCCGCCTGCGGCAGATCGATCACCCCGTCGACGCGCATCATCACCGGCGGAAGGGCGACGCGGGCGACCGAGATACTGTCACCGACCGCGACATGCAGGTTGGCCGCCGCCTGCTGGGCAATCAACATTCCAGTCGTGGCGCCGAGCATCGGGCGGAGCTCGGCGGGAAAGTCCTTCCAGTAGGTGGGGACGACTCCGACCACCTTGCCTTCACCCGTCGTTTGGGTCGTGCCGCCGGTCGTCGCGCTGAACCCGGGCACGTCGGCGTAGCCGACAGGATCGACGGTGCGAACGCGAGCGCCCGTGCGCAACTGTTTCGTTACGGACGCGGTATCGCCGCCGCGCACGATTTCGATCTGCCAGTCGACGGGAACGTCGCCGAGCGCCCGCTGCGTCATCGTCGACGCACTGACGTTGATGAAGATGCCGAGGATGGCCAACAACGAAATCGTAAGACTGACGCCGACGACTGCGGGCAGCATCCGGCCGGCACGACGCCGTAGGAGACCGGCGACCCAGAGGGTGATGGCGCTCATGCCAGGACCCCGTGATTGATCGACCATTGCGTGGTCATTCGCGCCGCGACGGACCGGTCGTGTGTGGCGATGAGCAGTCCCGTTTGCGTGCCCGCGAGGCGTCGCTCGAGTAAGTCGAGCAGGTGGTTGGCGGCGGCATGATCGAGCTGACCGGTCGGCTCGTCGGCGAGAAGCAGGTCGGGCCGGGTCACGAGGCTGCGCGCGACCGCGGCGCGTTGCGCCTGGCCGCCGGAAATCTCTTCGGGCAGCTTGTCGGCCAGTTCGGAAAGGTCGAGCGCGTCGAGTATCTCGGTGGATTCGGCGCGCGCCTGGTCGGCGCTCACTCCGCCGAGGAGCCGGGGCACCTCGATGTTCTCGAGTACCGTGAGCGGTGCGAGCAGACTTTCCGACTGAAAGACGAAGGAGATCTTGGACGGCCTGAGGCTGTTTTTGTCGCCGAGCGCCGGCCAGCGCACTTCGCCGCTGGTCGGGTCGTCGAGCGACGCGAGCAGATGCAGCAGCGTGGACTTGCCGCTGCCCGACGGTCCGACAAGTGCAATCCGACTGCCGGGTTCGACGCGGCAGGTCGCGTGTTGCAGCGCGACGACGCGGTGCTCGCCGATGCCGAAGACGCGGCTGACATCGATGGCTTCAGCGAGCGCCTCACTCATCGACCACCCTGCCGTCGCGAAGATGAACGATGCGATCCGCGCGACGCGCGATCGCGTCACTGTGAGAGACAATGAGACTCGCCCCTCCGCTCGACCGGTGCTGGTCGAAGAGGGCGAGGATCCGCTCTTCGGTCGCGCCGTCGACCTCGCCAGTGGGTTCGTCGGCAAGGAGGATGGGAGGCTTGGGCGCGAGCGCCACCGCGAGGCCGGCTCGAGACGCCTCGCCGCCGGACAGTTGCTGCGGATAGGCATGTCGCCGCTCGCCGATACCGACGAGATCGAGAACCTCGCGCACACGCCCACTGTCGCGCTGCCCGGCGAAGCGCATCTTGAGGCGAACGTTCTGTTCGACGGTGAGGTGGTCGAACAGGTTGCCGCTCTGGAGCAGGATGCCGATCGACTTCGCGCGCATGGCGGCGCGCGCCCGATCGCCCCGCCGCGTGAGCCGCGCGCCGTTGACGAAGACCGAACCGCCATCGGGCTCGTCCAACCCCGCGAGGCAGCTCAGCAGCGTGGATTTTCCGCTGCCTGACGGTCCGACGACGGCGACGATCTCGCCTGATTTCACTTCCACGCTGACGCCCCGCAGCGCCAGCGTCTCGTCATCTCCTATGTGGTAGAACCGATAGAGCTCGCGCGCCTCGATCGCGGGCGAGCCTACTGCCACCGAAAGCTCCGGGACATTCGGTTCCACTGGTCTATGTTATCGGCACCCTTCGGCGCCCAGAAGGTGAGTGTCGCCAACTGGCCGTTGCTGAAAATGAGATAAGCCTGGTTGTCCAACCGCACCTGTTTCTGTGTGACAGGATTCGGGTCTGAGTTCGAGTCGTATTTGATGAGGACCGCCTTGCCAGCGGGGAGCGTGACGTCGGTGACGCCGGTGATGGTGACCGCGTGGCCCTGGGCCTGAATCTGCTTGGCTGCGTTCGAGGTGGCCGTGGCCGCTGTCGGGGCGGCTGATGCGGGCATGATGTCGATCTTCACTCCATCGAGCTTGCTGACGAAGGACGCCGATGAGCCGTTGCCGGTCCGTGCCCAACCTTCGGGGACCTCGAACGAGTAGGCGGGTGCCGCGGACGTGTACTTGACGAACGCCTGAGAGTCTGGGATGTCCCCCGGCGGGTTGATCTCGGGTGCGACGGCCGACTCCTTCGATGAGACAGGTACCTCACCGCCGGCGGTTGCCGTTGTGGTCGCCGAAGGCGCGGCTGTGGCTGCTACTACGGAATCCGACCGGCTGGCCGGCTGTCTAGTCGAGCACGCGACGCATACGGCCACCAACAATACAGGACTCGTTTTTTTCATAGATCCTCGCGCAGGTAAGCCACGCTGGGCGCGGCCTTGCGCCGACGAGCAAAAAACAATCCTTCGACGCGATGCAGTCGCGGGTTATCGGACAAACAGACGAAGGGCCGATGCGTTTCCGCATCGACCCTTCGTGTGCATCGCCGACGGGCCCCCACCCCTGCAGCACCCGTCAGCGCACCCGCGACCTACTGGTGCGGAACGACGATCACCTTTCCAGATGCATCGACAGCTGATGTGACGGTCAGTCCGCCGGTAAGCAGGGCCGGCAGATACAGCGTCGAGGCAAGCGGAGTCGCCCGGACGACGTACGTCCCCGGCAACAGGAATGCGACCTTGTAATTGCCACTGGCGTCGGTCTGGGTCGACCGAACGACATCGGCACTCACCGTGTCCGTGATCACGGAACCGGCCTTGAGAACCTCGACCGTGACGCCGGCCATCGCCGCGCCGGTCGGTGTGTCGGCGTGTACCGAGCCCGACGCACTGCCCGTCAGCTCCGTTGCGACGGCGCGAATGACCGGTTTGAACAACAGGCCGTTCTGCGAAATCGAATTGCCACGCATGACGAAGCTGCGGCCAAGATCGAAATCGAGCACCATCGCCGAACTATCCTTGGTCACCGAGATGGGGTGATCGAGATTGATCTTGATGCCGGTGTGAGCAGCGCTGGGCCACTTGATCGTCGGCTTGGTTCCATCGGCAAGCGTGATGCTCGACTGGCTCGCGTCGATGATCATGCGAAACCCGAGGTAGGTCCCCGTCGCAAGCGCGCTCGCGCCGAGATTCGTGGTCGTACCACCGGTCAACGACAGCAGGTTGATGCTCTTGTTGGGCGTGGCGATGGTCGTCCAGCCTGACATCCGCGTCTCGTCGCTGGCCTCGAGGGAATCCACGTCCGCCACCTTGGCGTCGATGCGAACGACGAAGATATCGGCGCGGCTCACCTGGCCGAACGGGAACGGCGCGTCAGTCAACTGGACGCCGAGCTGGCCGGTGGTGCTGGCCGTGGTGCTGCCGCACGCCGCGAGGGCGATGCAGCCGGTGATCGCGAAGGAGAGACGACGTACGAGGTGTCGCATGGATTCAGCTCCTGTCTGGGAAATGGACCGCTGCTGTCGCAGCCAACGTGCCGCGGGTATCGCTGTGTGTGCGACTGCGCGGAATTGCCGCCAAGTCACTGGAGACTTGGCGTTCCCAGAAGTGGTGATGTCCGTCACTACCTGGAGGTCACGGCGCCGGCGGCTTCTTTCCGCGGCCTGATGTGGTTGGCTTCGCGCTCGCCCCGCCATTCGCCGCAACCCCCGCTGGCGGTCCACCGCCGCCGCGACCGTTCGCCGCACCGGCAGCCGCTCCGGGCTTCTTTGTCGCGGCCAGGTCGCGCCCGGTCTCCGCCGGCTTGTTCGCCTCGTCGCGGCCCGACTTTCCTGGCAGCTCCTCGAGCTCGGTGTCCGATGCGCGAGCTGTCAGCTTGTCGTGAACGCGCTGAAGCGCCGAGTCGGACGGAAGTCCGCGATCCATCAAGCTGCCAACGACGTAGAGCGGAATCGTCAGTGACCGACCGGATGGCGCCACTTTCGCCAGCGCACTCACCTTCGCGCCGTCGACACCACGGCGCATCAGCTCCGCGCCAGCATCGACTTCATCATCGGTCGGCTTGGTTCCGCGCCCCCTCTGGAGCGCGTCCTTCGACACTTTCATGCGGTCGAACTGGCCGTTGACCGACCTCTCGATGTCGGCCGGCGCGACGCCCTTGGCGGCCGACTTGAGCGCGCGGTTCTCGAGGGCGGCAGCAGGAAGGTCATGAGCGCGCGCGTCAGCGATCGTCGCCAAGACACGGGCGGCGACATCTGCCGGCAGCACTTCTTTCAAACGGGCCGAGGGATCCCTGGCCGGAGTCTGGGCGGAGACGACGTCGACGGCCATCGCCGCCAGAGAAACCGCCATCGTCATCATCGCCAGCACGCGTGCGGAACGCATCATCTGATCCTCACCTGTTCGAGAACTGCACCTACTCTGATTTCTGCTTCTGTCATCTGGACCGCGCGGTTGGTCACCCGCGTCACCGTTTCGGGACGACCAGAATTCCGACGTCGCCACCGGTATCGTCGCTGATCGCCGTGAGTCCCGGTGGCACGAGCCACTTTCCGCCATCGATTCGCACATTCATCTGATAGGTTCCCGGCGCAACCGGGATCGTCGCCGTCCACCAGCCGTTCTCCTCGGCGCGCATCGCCACGGGACTCCATTGGGTGAAGTCACCGATGATGTCGAGCAACCGCGCGCCAGGCGCGCGAACCCGAAAGACAACCTGAGACCCCAGTGGCGACGTCGTGAAGTCGGCGATCGGCGCCGACGGCTCACGCGTTGGCGGCGCCGGCTGAACCGCAGCCCATTCACGCTTCGCTGACGACAGCCGCAAGCTCACCGTGACGTATTTGCCGGCGGGGAATCCCTGGCTGAAATCGAGCGGATAGGTGCCAGCGCTGGCGACGACCGCCGCGTTGCGAGTGATCCACGTCGTCACGCTCAGTCCACCCCACGCGCTCTTCGCGCCGGGGAGTGCCGGCAGCCCCGTCCCATTCCGAATTCCCGCCGCGACGCCAACCTCTCCTCGGGCGAACTTCCAGCGGAGGGCGAGCTCGGCGTCGGCATACTTGATCGTGTCGCCGACGATCGTCGGGGTGACGGTGCCGACAACCGACCCCCCGTTCGCGACATTCGCCCAGACACCGGCGTCACCCTGCTTCACGGCGCGCCAAGTGGTTCCGTCCCAAGTGCCGCCCAAGCCGGCTCCGACCCAGCCGCCCGTCCGGGCACGCATCAGATGCGCGCGCGCGAACGCACTGCCAACACCGGTCCGCGATCCGTCCTGGTGCGCGCTGCCGCCGAACGACCCACCGAATTCTCCACTCAGTACACCGCGTGCCGGAGTGAACGTCGAGCCGAAGAGCATGCCCTGGGTGCTCGTGCCGGCGCCGAACTTCGAGAGCGTCGCGCTGAGGCCGACGGTCGACCGGCCGGATTCATACGTCAGGGCAGGCATGATCGTGAGGCCCGTGGCCGAGACAGTGTCGGCATAGCGAAGACTCGTACCGCCAGCATCGAACGTCCCCGATAGTCGCTGGGCCCGCGCCGCGAGCGATGGCGCGGTGAGCAGGATCGCAATGACGGCGCTGTGATTCATGTCAGTTCGTGGTTTTGATGTCCGCGGAACCGACGCTGACTATCGAGCTCTTCGTGCCAAATTCGTCGGTCGTCGTCAACGCGAAGGGATCGGCGGCCCAACGCTTTCCGTCGATGACGAACGCGTACTCATGCCGGCCCGGACGAAGTACGACGGACGCCGTCCACAGCCCCGTTCCATCGCGAGCGGCCAGCGGCGTCGCCGACGCCGCCCACCCATTGAAATCACCGACCAACGCGATCCGCTTGGCGCTGGAATCGAGGAAGACAAAGTGGACGACGTGGACGGTGTCAGACGATGAGACGGCAGTGGCGACGGGATGACTACCAGAAAATCGAGTTGCCAACAGCGTCGAGGCGGCGACCACGGCGGCGAACCCGGCGGCGAGCGCCAGGGAGGCGAGCGGAGTCAGGCTGACCGTGCGCGGCGCGGACCACCAGCCGCCTATGCCAATCGTCTGCCGGCCAACACCCCTGTCGCGGACCTCGCGGCGCAGATGGCTCATCAGTCGCTCTTCGAAGTCGGCCGGCAGGGTTTCCTGGGCGCGGAGCGGTGATGCGAAGCGCTCGGCCGCTTCATCGATCGGATCAGGCTGCGTGTTCTCACCCATATTGCACTCCTTCAAGTAGATCGCGGAGGCGGGCCGTGGCCCGCTTCACACGCATTTTGAGCGCGGATACCCCCGCGCCTGTTATCTCCGCCATTTCGTCGTACTCGAGCTGCTCGACGTGTTTGAGCACGAATGCTTCGCGCTGCTCGACGGAGAGCATGTCGATCGCCCGCTGGATCTCGTCGCGGAGCAAGGTATCTGGCGCCGCCGGCGCGGTGAGCCGTTCCAGGTCAGCGTCATCGGTCGTGAATCGCCGCTCACGACGGGCCCGCCTGGTGGCAAAGCTCCGACATTCGTTGGCGACGATCTGATAGAGCCAAGCCCGAAATCGCTCCGGCTCACGACACCGGCCCATGTTCCGAAAGGCGCGCATCCAGGCGCTTTGCAATACGTCATCCGCATCAGCGCGGTCACCGAGCATTCGCACGGCGAACCGCGTGTATAAATCCCGATATCGATGCACCAGCGCCGCGAAGGCGTCGAGGTTGCCGGCGAGCGCGCCCGCGACCAAGCTCGCGTCCGTCTCGGAAGCATCGTTCATACGAGCGTGACTGCCCGATACGCGGATGGCGTCACATCTGCTCCAGCACCCCTCTCAGCTGGAGTAATAGGCCGCGTTCTCGTCGATGTACCCCTTGGTGAGATCGCAGCCGTAGGCCGTCGCGCGGGCGCTGCCCACGCCCAAGGCGACCTCGATGTCCACGACGCCGGCACCTAGGGTCTCGCGCACCGCCGCTTCGTCAAAGTCGAGTCGCAACCCGCCGCTGACGACCGGCACGCCGTTGATCGATGCGTCCGTCGATCCGGGCACGATCGTGCAGTCGACGCACTTGCCCACGGCCATGAGGATCCGGCCAACGTTAGGATCGGCCCCAAAGACCATCGTCTTGATCAAGGGCGAGTTGACGATCGACTTCGCGACGCGGCGCGCCTCGAGGTCATTCTTCGCGCCCGTCACCGTGGTGCGCAACAGACGGGTGGCGCCTTCGCCATCGCGCGCCAACATCTCGGTCATTCGGATGCATCCGGCGCGGAGGGCGTCGGCGAACGCAGCCTCGTCGACGGCGCCGGCCAGCCCATTGGCGAGGATCGCACAGGTGTCTGACGTACTCGTGTCGCTGTCCACCGAGAGCATGTTGAACGACAGGTCGACGGCCCGGCGGAGCATCGCGTCGAGCGCCGGCGCCGCGATGGCCGCGTCGGTGAAGATGTAGGCGAGCATGGTTGCCATGTTCGGCTCGATCATGCCAGAACCCTTGGCGACCCAGGTGATGGTCGCCTTCCCCACGCCGACCGACAGCGCCTTGGCGTAGGTGTCGGTGGTCATGATTCCCTCGGCGCCGGCGATCGGATCGTCTCCCAGGTCGGCGGACATTCCCTTCAGGCCACGTTCGATGATGGCAATAGGCAGAGAGACACCAATCACTCCGGTCGAGCTGACCAATACCCGATCGGCCGTCGAACCGATCTCGGTCGCGGCGGCCTGCGCCATGCGCCGGGCGTTGTCAACGCCGCGAGCACCGGTGGCGACATTGCTCACCTTGCTGTTGGCGACGATCGCGCGAAGACGGCCGCCCTTGATCGTCTCGCGACCAAGCACGATCGGCGCGCCCGGAAAGTGACTCCGGGTGAAGACCGCGGCGGCAACCGCGTCGACGTCGCTCACGAACAGGGCGAGATCCTTGGCGGTGGGTTTGAGGCCACAGTTGCGGCTGGCGCAGCGGAAGCCTCGCGGTAGGACGGCGCGATCGTGGAACTGCATGGGTGTCGATTTCAGGGGTTCTCGTTCGACGTGATGGTAGAGGCGGCAACGACGTCAGGCCAACCGTATAGCTTTTTCACCCTCCGACAGTAAGGAGACGACGATGCGATACATGATGTTCATCAAGCACACCGAGGACTACCAGGGCAAGAAAGCCCCGCCGGCCCTGGACAAGGCGATGGGAGAATTCGTCGGCGCGGAGCTGAAGAGCGGAGCGATGATCGACGGCGCGGGATTGAAGCCGACGGCGGCCGGAACCCGCATTCAGCTGCGTCGCGGAAAGATCAGCGTGGTCGACGGCCCGTTCACCGAATCCAAGGAGATCATCGGCGGCTACGCGCTGTTCGAGTTGAAATCCAAGGCGGAGGCGCTCGACATCGCACGCAAGTTCATGGATCTGCATCGCACGCATTGGCCGGAATTCGACGGAGAGTGCGAGCTTCGGCCGCTCGAAGACAGGGGATAAGACAGCCGGCAGCTGACGGCGTGCAGCTCACAGCCGGCTGACAGCCGCCAGCTGACGGCGTGCAGCTCACAGCTGGCTGACAGCCGCCAGCTCACAGCTCAGTCCCTCCCATCAAGACAGCCAGGATCGCCTTCTGAATGTGAAGGCGGTTCTCGGCTTCGTCCCATACTCTGCTCTGCGGCCCGTCGATCACCTCTGCGGCGACTTCCTCGCCGCGGTGCGCCGGCAGGCAGTGGAGAAAGATCGCGTTCTTTGTCGCGCGCTTCATGAGCATCGGTGTGACGCTGAAGCCGTGGAAGGCCTTCGCCCGTTCCTTCTGCTCCTCCTCCTGACCCATCGACGCCCAGACGTCGGTGGTGACGACGTCCGCGCCGGCGGCGGCTTCCATCGGATCGCGGACGAGGGTCACCGTGGCCACTTTCTGCGCGCGCGCCAGGAGATGATCCGCGGGCTCGTAGCCCTTCGGGCAGGCGAGCGTCAGCTCGAACCCGAAGCGATACGCGGCGTTGATCCACGAATTCGCCATGTTGTTGCCGTCGCCGATCCAGGCGTACTTCTTGTCGGCGAACGAGCCGAGGTGCTGCTTGACCGTGAGGAGGTCGGCGAGGACCTGACAGGGATGGAGCAGGTCCGTCAGGCCATTGATCACCGGCACGTCGGCGTACTTCGCCAGCTCCTCGATGTCCTGATGGGCAAAGGTGCGAATCATGATCCCGTCGATGTACCGCGACAGCACGCGAGCGGTGTCGGCAATCGGCTCGCCGCGGCCGAGCTGGATGTCGCGGGGCGAGAGAAAGAGCGCGTGGCCACCGAGCTGATAGGCGCCGACCTCGAAGGAAACCCGGGTGCGCGTCGAGGCCTTCATGAAGATCATCGCCAGCGTCTTTCCTTTGAGCGGGCGGTCGGTGTACTTGCCGCCGCGCATCTTCTCGGCGAGGACGAAGAGCGACTCGAGCTCGTCGCGGCTGAAGTCGGGAATGGCGAGGAAGTCTGAAGGCATGGGTGGGGCTTGGGATTGGGCGACAAGCCAACGCTACAGAATGTACTTCCTCAGGTCCTCGTCATCGACAATGGCCTTGAGACGCTCTCGTACCACCGCACCATCGATCAGGATCTTCGCCGTTCCCCGATCGGGCAGGTCGAACAGATACTCCTCGAGCAGGGTCGTCATCACGGTGTGCAGGCGCCGCGCGCCGATATTCTCCATGCGCTCGTTGACCATTGCCGCGATCCTGGCGATCTCACTGATCCCGTCGGGCGTAAACGTCAACATCGATCCGTCGGCCTCGACCAACGCCGAATACTGTTTCGTCAACGCGTTTTCCGGCTCCGTCATGATCCGGACGAAATCGGCTTCGGTCAGGGGCTTGAGATTCACCCGAATGGGGAACCGCCCCTGAAGCTCGGGAATGAGGTCGCTCGGTTTTGAGACATGGAAAGCGCCGGCGGCGATGAACAGCACGTGATCCGTCTTGACCATCCCGTACTTGGTCTGGACGTTCGAGCCTTCCACGATCGGCAGCAGGTCGCGCTGCACCCCTTCGCGCGAGACGTCGGGCCCGCCCATCTGTGAGCGCTCCCCGGCGATCTTGTCGATCTCGTCGAGAAAGATGATGCCCATCTTCTCGACGCGCTCGAGGGCGTCGGCGGTGACGTCATCGAGGTCGATCAGCTTCTCGATCTCCTCCTCATAGACGAGGCGGCGCGCTTCGCTGATCTTGACGGTGCGCTTCTTCTTGCGCTGCGGAAGCATCTGCTTGAGCCACTCCGTCATGTTCTCCATCCCCTCCGGCGCGCCCGGCGAGGCGAACATGTCGAAGGCCGGCCCCTGAGCGTTGACCTCGACCTCGACTTCGCGCGCCTCGAGCTGAGCGTCGCGCAGGAGCTGCTTCAGCTTGTCGCGCGTGCGCTTGTACCGCTCATCGCCGTCGGAGGCTTCCTTGGTCACGGACCCCGAGCCCGAGACCAGAAAGACGTTGAGCGGGTCGTCGCTCGCCGCGGTCGCTGGCGGCGCCGCCGCGCCTTCCTTGGGAGTCTCTCGCGGCAGCAGCAAGTCGAGCAACCGCTCGTCGACGCGGTCGGTCGCCAGATCTTCGACCTCGGTTTCGCGCTCGCTGCGGACGAGATCGATCGCGCTTTCCATGAGGTCGCGCACCATCGATTCGACGTCGCGCCCGACGTACCCGACCTCGGTAAACTTGGACGCCTCGACTTTGATAAACGGCGCGCCAGCCAACTTGGCGAGGCGGCGGGCGATCTCGGTCTTTCCGACTCCGGTCGGCCCGATGAGAATGATGTTGTTCGGCGAGATCTCGTCGCGAATGGCCTCGGGCGCACGCTGGCGGCGCCACCGGTTTCGCAGGGCGATGGCGACGGCCTTCTTGGCGTCGCTCTGACCGATGATGTACCGATCCAGCTCGGCGGCGATCTGGCGCGGCGTGAGGTCAGCGAGGCGCGCGAGTGCTTGGGCAGTTCTTTGGGAGGCCATTGGATGTTTGTCATCCTGAGCGAAGCGAAGGAAATGGGCCCAGATCCTTCGCTTCGCTCAGGATGACATTTTACAGTTCCAGGACCGTGATGTTCTTGTTGGTATAGACGCAAATGTCGCCGGCGATCTCCAGCGCGCGATGCACGATATCCTTCGGCGCCAGATCGCTGTTCACGAGCAGAGCGCGCGCCGCGGCCAGCGCATACGAGCCGCCCGATCCGATAGCGAGGATGCCGTCATCGGGCTCGATGAGCTCACCCGTCCCGGAGATGACGAAGCCATGTTCCCGATCGGCGACGACGAGCAACGCCTCGAGGCGGCGCAGCACGCGATCGCTCCGCCAGTCCTTGGCCAGCTCGACGGCCGCGCGCGGCATATTCGCCGGGAAGCGCTCCATCTTCTCCTCGAATTTCTCGTAGAGGGTCATCGCGTCAGCGGCGGCGCCGGCAAAGCCGGCGAGGATCTTTCCACCCTTCATCGTGCGGACTTTTACCGAGTGCGACTTCATGACCGTATCGCCAACCGTGACCTGCCCGTCTCCGCCGAGCGCGACCTTGTCGCCGCGGCGAACGGCAAGGATGGTCGTGGCATAGATCGTCGGGAATGGATGACGGGCGTTCATTGAGAGCCGGGCGAGAAGTCCGACTCAAATGTAGCGTGAGAGAGGCCTTAAGCCCTCAGCGGTCGGCTTTGATCAGCAGCTGACAGCGGATGGCTGACAGCTGATCAGTACTCGTCCCGCCGCCGAAGCTTGCCGCGGTTGCCGATCGTCTCGCGCAGATACTTCCGGTTGGCGATCGTGCCGAAGAAGAGCAGCACCGCCCCGGCAATCACGGCGACGACCGAGTAGACCCACGTGTCGCGGCCGATGAACGCCGCCGCCATGCAGAGGACGCCGAGTCCAACCATCGCCTCACCGCCTCGGCTGCGCTCGATGCGCGGGGCACGCCGGCGCTCTTTCTTGACCACGAAGTCGTCCGGCGTCCAGGCGTCGAAGATAAGGCCGAGCCCGAGAAGTCCGGCGAGCGCGCCGACGATGACGGGGATGAACTCGATTGGCATGTCGACAGGCCAGTGCACGGAGCGGGCCGAACCGGGTCAGGCGCGCGGATGCGACTTTTGATAGACCTGTTTGAGCCGCTCGATGCTGGTGTGGGTGTAGATCTGCGTCGTCGCCACCGATGCGTGGCCGAGAAGCTCCTGCACGGCCCTCAGGTCCGCGCCGGCGTCGAGCAGATGGGTCGCGAAGGTGTGGCGCAGCGAGTGAACGCTGAGTCCCGACTCCTCGTCGATCTCGCGGAGGAATTTCGTGACGATCCGCTGGACCGTCCGAATATTGATGCGCTTGCCCGTGCGAGACAGAAAGATCGCAGTCCGGTCCGCCACCGCCGGGAGTTGTCGAGTGAGCGCCTCACGTTTCGCCTCGTAGTTCCGCAGCGCCAGCGTCGCGTGGTCCCCGACGGGGATGATCCGCTCCTTGCGCCCCTTTCCCCGGACCTTCACCTGTTGCGAGACGAGGTCGATGTCGGTCTTGTTGATGCCCTGAAGCTCGGAGAGGCGCATCCCCGTCGAATAAAAAAGCTCGAGGATCGCGAGATTCCTCACGTCCGCGAACTCGCCCTCCATCGCGCGCGCCTCGGCCATCTGAAAGAGCAACTCGATCTGAGCGCGATCGAGATACGACGGCAGATAGCGATCGGCCTTCGGCGTGCCGACCATCTTTCCCGGATTGACGTCGATGTCGTCGGTGTTGGCGAGGTACTTATAGAAACTGCGGATGGCGGACAGCAGGCGCGCGATCGACCGCTTGCCGAGGCCGCGCCGCTGGAGATGGGCGAGAAACCCGCGCATCGTCAACCGGTCGATCGAGCTCCAGGTCCAAGCGGCGTCGCCAAAGTGCTTCTCGACGTACCCCGTGAACTCGGCGAGGTCGCGGCGGTACGCGGCGATGGTGTTGGGCGAGACGTCGCGCTCTTTCTCGAGATGGGTGAGGAATCCGGTGACGTCGTCGGCCATGCTATATAGATAGGCCTAGGGCGGCAACTCCAATAGCTCCGACTGATGTCTCCGGTACACGTCAGGCTGCATCGCGCGGTCCTTCGTCTGCTGCAGCTCGGCGATCAGTGACGCGAGCCGCGGCGTCAGGATGATCAGATATCGCGCGTTCACCGCTTCGTAGGTGTGCGGCACGCCGGCGGGGACGAACACCGTTCCACCAGGCGCGACCTCGACGGCGTGATCAGCGAAGCGAAAGCGCAGGACGCCCTCCAGGACGTGCCACGCTTCGTCATCGACGTGATGGACATGCATGAGCGACGGACCGCTGCCGCGCCATTCGTTGATCGTGAACGACTGGCCGGCGGCTGAGAAGCGGCCGTGCTCCCCGCCGCCGGCACCACTGATGATTGGGCGCAGATGCGTCGCGGTCGGTCGTCAGCGTTGCGCGTTCGCCAGATCGTTCACCGCCCCCGCCAGCTTGTGTACCTTCGCCTTGTCGGCCGCACCGGACGCGTCGCCATTGAGCGTCGTCGCGAGCTGAGTCAGAGCGGTGTTGCGCGCCGTCCCGGTGCTCTGCTCCGCGCTGGCGAGTGCAATACGCGTGGCCGAAATCCTCCCCGCCGCCAGGCCGTGCGACCGGTCCAACTGATCGAGATATGCGCGCGCCAGGCTGAAGCTCGGCGGCCAGACGAACCTCTGCTGGCCCTGCACGTTCAGATACTCGCTGTGCACGGTCTTCGCGGCGTCGATTTCATTCTGCGAGATCATGGGGCTGGGAGTCAGCTCGAAAATGTCCAGCCCGCGAACGATCTCAGAGCTGACGATCACGCCGTTGTACCAGTATGCCGACCACGAGCCACCGAGCGCCATGCGCGCGCCGTCGAGCGGGCCACGATCGAAGAACGCGACCTCGGTCGGGTGCGTGGCGTCGGTCCAATCAAAGACGGAGACCCCTCCCTGGTACCAGGCCTGCGCCATCACATCCCGCCCCGGAATGGGGATGAGCGACCCGTTGTGTGCGACGCAATTCTCCAGAGAGGTCTGGGCCGCAGGCATCTTGTAGTAGCTTTTGAAGACCATCTTGTCGTTCTCGAGTGCGAAGATGGCGTCGGCGCCCCATTCGTGCTTGTCCGTGGCACGGCACTTCGGCGCGCTGCCGCCGCCCCACTCATCCGAGAACAGGACTTTGGTCCCATCGTTGTTGAAGGTCGCCGAGTGCCAGTACGAGAAGTTCGAGTCGGCGACTGCCGCGAGTCGTACCGGGTGCGCCGGATCGCGAATGTCGAGCAGCAGGCCATAGCCGCCGCAGGCGCCTCCGGCGCGACCGATCGCCGGATAGAGCGTGATGTCGTGGCACTGGTCGGGACCGGTCGGCGGCCCATTTGAGCCGACGAGTTTCGCGATGATGTCGGGGAACGCCGCGTGTAACGCGGCGCTGTCCGCCGCGATCGGAGCGCCCGTGCCGTTGCGTGCCTTCACGACGCTGTCGAGCAGGGGATTCACGAACCCCGGTCCCATGATGTAATCGTCCTTGCCCACGTGCGCGATGAATGCGCCAGCCGCGCGCGCCTTGGCAAGCGCGGCGATGTCCTCCTCACCGGGCCCGTGTCCCGGGGGCGCAGCGAGATCGTTGAAGATGCGCGGCGATGACACGATCGCGGCTTGCTCCGGATGGGCGAGCGGAACCTTGATGACCTCGATGCGGAAATGGGCCGAGTTCGGGTCGGTCGCGGGAGCCGCGCTGACGCAGCCGGCTAGCTCGTTCGGCGAACGGACGTTGGCCGAGCCCGAGACGTAGACGTAGACGTTGGCGGGGTCTTTGGGATCGACGAGCAGGCTGTGGGTGTGTGAGCCACGGCAGGTCTGCACGTTCGCGATGTATTTCGGATTCGCGAGGTCGCTCATGTCGAAGATCCTTATGCCCCGCAGCCGCATTTGGCTGACGGTGTCCTTGACGCCTTCCGCCCCGCAATCCAATCGGCCGGCCCCCGACTCGCTCGACATGAACACCAGATTCCTGTAGACCGACACGTCGTTCTGCGACGCCGGGCAGTAGTACGAGGTCTTCAGCGTTGGCGCTTCTGGGTGGCTGATGTCCCAGACCTCGTATCCGTTGTAATTGCCCTGGATGACGTCATTGCCCTTGAATGCGAGATCGGAGTGAATCGCGCCGATGAATCGAGGCGGCGGCGGAGTCTGCGACACCAATCGAAGGTTCCATCCCGCCTCGGCCGCGGGCGTGACAACTCGGTTCGCGGAGTCCAGAACGCCGGCGCGGAGCCCGACCCGCGGGTCCGGCTGCGGCGACTGAGCAGTGGCGACAGCGGCGATGAACGGACTCACCGTCAGGGCGAGTAGGGCGGCAGGGCGGGCAATCAGCGTGAGCCGAGGGAAGCGGATCATTGTCACTTTCCAAGAAGGGTGATGAGCATTTTCTGCATGCGGTCGACTTCGGTACTCTGATCGGCGTTGACGTCGGAGGCGAACTTGAACACCGCCTCATCCTGCCCGGCGCCGGGGGTGGCGAATAGTTGCTTCACCATCGTGATCGCACCCTGATGATGCTGGATCATCAACCGCAAAAAGAGGCGATCAAACTCCGTTCCATTGGCCTGGTTCAACTGTTTCATCTGCTCGTCGGTGAGCATGCCCGGCATCAGCATCTCCTGCTCGACGCCGTTCATCATCATCCTCATCGGAACAGCTTTGGCGTCCGGCACCGCTTGATGGCGATCCCTGAGCCAGTTCTGCATCAACGTGATTTCGTCCGTCTGCGCGTTGATGATTCGCTCGCAGAGGGTCCGCACCGACTGACTCGCTCCGTGACTCGGCGCCCAGCCAGCCATCACGATGGCCTGCGCGTGGTGGCTGATCATTCCACTGATGAACCGCACGTCGGCTGGCGTGAACGGATACCGGCCGGGGTACATTGGCGCCGATGTGGGCGTCGTCGCTTGAGCGGCAGCCGGAAGGCCGAGGCCCGCGATCAGGCCGAGCGCAATCGGTCCGGCGACGAGGAGTCGGGACAGGCGGCGTAGTCGTATCGGCGTGGGAAGTTCCGTTCGCATCTCACGAAGCATACGGTCCGGGTCAGTGCTCGTCCAGAACGGCGTGGCGCCACACGAGTCGGATTCGTGGAATCGCAGCGACGGTCCCTGACTCGGCTTTGTTCGATGGACAGCCCGGCGACAACGGTTACGGTTGGATTCGGGGACGTTCCCGCATCAGCGCTTCGATCTCGGCAACCTCGCGCGGCACAAGACTGATTCGCTCGAGGCCGTTCTCGGTGATCACGTAATCGTCCTCGATCCGTACGCCGGTGTTCTCGTACCTCTTCACCGCGGAGCGCACGGCGGCGACGAATGCTCGGTTCTTCGGAGTGTCGGGGAGGACGTCGAGCGCGCGCGAGCTGATGTAGATCCCCGGCTCGATCGTGAACGCGTCTCCAACTTTGTATGTGCCGTCTCCGAACGACGCCTGGACGGGATCGTGAACGGCGAGGCCAAGACCGTGCGAGATGCCGTGGATCATCCAGAGGTTGGATTGCTTGCATGCCGCGGGCTGCTGAGCGCAGTTGACTAGCCATGGCGGGTCGAAGGTCGAGTCGACGCCCTGGATCAGTCCGAGCGCGGCCAGCCCGCGTGCCCGCACGATCACCGACGAATCCTGCGCCACTGCGGCGCGCATGCCGGGCTTCGAGTTTCGCTCGGCGACATCCTGCGCCTCACGGATCAACTGATAGATCTGCTTTTGTTGCGGCGTGAAAGTCCCGCTCACCGGAATCGTGCGCGTGATGTCGGCGGCGTAGCCGTGGTACTCGGCGGCCGCGTCCATCACGACGAGGTCGCCTGGTCTCGCCGGGTCGGTGTCCTTCATGTAGTGCAACTGCGTGCCGTTGACCCCTGCCCCGACGATCGATCCGTAGGCTGGACGCTCGGCGCCGAGCCGCGCAAAGGTGTACTCGAGCGACGCGCGGAGCTCGTACTCGTGCTGCGGATTCACCGTCAGCATCGCCGCGCGATGCCCTTCGGAGCTGATCTCGGCAGCCTTTTTGAGGAGCGCGATTTCCGCTGGTGTCTTGCGTGCGCGGAGTTGGTTGACGACCGGATGCGCGTCCCTGACGACGAGCCCGGGGTGCTGCGCCACGAGCAGCCTGACGAACGTCTGTCCCCGCGTCAGCGAGTCGCTGCGGGCGAAATCCGCGTCCTCGAAATCGGCGAGCGTATAGATCGGAAGCCCG
>WNFI01472268.1_pt1 | contig 28464 bp, 25 predicted proteins | sample 5400471 | NCBI WGS metagenome assembly WNFI01 (sample SAMN13153348, study PRJNA577476) | soil metagenome | isolation source: 100 cm saprolite on Douglas fir-dominated hillslope | place: USA:California | collected 2013-09-17
GCCATCCATCGAGCTCGGGATGAAGCTCGAGAGGGGGTGCCCCGCTCGCCGAGGAAGAGAAGGTGCGCAAGAAATTCGAGCGACATGGGTAGTAGCGAGATCTGTCCCCTTTGAAAGGTCGAGGTCCCCCGGGTCGAGCTTCATCCCGAGCTCGATGGATGGCGCCGAGCCGTTCAGAAGAGGTGCCGGAACGCGGCGTCGAGACGTGCGCGCGCCTGGACCAGCTTCGCCTGCTGCTCGCCGGTCCACGCGCGATCTTCCGCGAGGCGCTTGCTCTCGCTCTCGAGCATGCGCCTGACTTCCGCGGGCTGGGGGCCGCCCAGCCCCAGGCTGGAATTCACCATGCCCTCGGGCGAGAGCGAAGAGCGGAAGCGCGCCTCGGTGAGCGGCAGCTTCGTTTCCTGCAGCGCGAACTTCTTGCCGGCCTCGGCGTAGATTCGCACCGCATCGGCGTAGGCGATCCCTGCGGGCTTCAGATGGTTCTGGCGGCCGAAGTCGACCAGCTCGGAAGCGAAATGGTGGCCCACGCGAAAGGGCACGTCGGCCTCGCGCTGCAGCACGTCGGCGAGCTCGGTGGTGGTCGAGTACTCGGCGTTCACCTCGGCCAGCGCGCGCTCGCGAAACACCACGAGGTTGTCGAGCAGCGCGCCGAGCTGGCGAAACATCTCGGCCGCGTCTTCCAGGGCCTTCTGCGATTCCTCGCGCTTGTAGTCGGGCATGCCCGGCGTGGTGTTGTGCGACTGGAGCGCGTACGTTGCGGCGTCGCCTACCACGGTGCTCGCCTGCAGGCGCAGCGTGTTGAGGATGGTGGGGTTGCGCTTCTGCGGCATGATGCTGCTCGCGTGCGTGAGCTCGCCCGTCTGGATGAGAAGCCATGGCTGCGTCTGGTGATACTGCGTGTGGATGTCCTGCACCAGCGAGCCCATGGTAAGCGCCGCGAGGCTCGCGATGTTGGCGAGCTCACCCGCCACATCCAGGGTCGCTACCTGGTTCGCGTCATAGGAATTCTCCGCCACGCCGTCGAAGCCGAGGAGCTCCGCGAGGCGGGGGCGGCTCACCGGGAAGCTCGACGTGCCGAGCGCGGCGGAGCCGAGCGGGCTCAAATTTAGGCGCGCGTAGGCCTGCCGCAGCCGTTCGCTGTCGCGGTCGAACGCCGCGACGAAGGCCAGCAGGTAGTGCGCGAGACTGGTGGGCTGCGCCTGCACGCCGTTGGTGTACGCGGGAACGATCGTATCGACGTGCTTGCCCGCGGTGGCGAGGAGCTTCTCGCGCGCGCCCGCGATCGCCTGCGTGAGCTCGAGAGTGCGCTCGCGCAGCATCACGCGGCGCGTCGTCGAGAGGATGTCCTGGCGGCTGCGCCCCGAGTGCATGCGCGTGGCGTCGGGGCTCGCGTACGCGATGAGGAGAGGCTCGTATTGGAGATAGTCGCCGGGACGCCGCGCGCCGGGCTGGTCGCCGTCGTCGATCACGCGCGCCACACCCGCGGCGATCTTCGCACCGAGCTCGCGCGGCACGATGCCCTGCTCCACGACCATCACGGTCGAGGCCTTGTTGAATTCGCCGAGCCAGTAGAAGTTGTCGTGCGCCGGCGCGCCGCGCTTGCCCTGGCTCCATGCGCATGCGGCGAATCCCACGCCGAATAGCAGCGCGGCAATCTTTACCGGTCTCATCGTCCTGGCCTCGCCTTTACGGGGTGTCGGCAAGGTAGCAGCCGACCGTCGATATTTCCAATATGTCGGAAGTGTGCTATCCATATGCGCGGCATATGCCAAGGAAGCCTCGCATGGAGCTGCGCCACCTGCGGTACTTTGTCGCGATCGCCGAGGCGGGAAGCTTCACGCGCGCCGCGGCACGGCTCGGCATGGCGCAGCCGCCGTTGAGCCAGCAGCTGCAGGCCCTCGAACGCGAGATCGGCGTGCGGCTCTTCGAGCGCCTGCCGCGCGGCGTCGAGCTCACCGCCGCGGGCGCCACGTTCCTGGAGGATGCGCGCGCGGCACTCGCCCACGTGGAGGCGTCGAGCGAGCGCGCGCGGCGCGTGGCGAACGGCGTCGTCGGCTCGCTGTCGGTCGGGCTCGCGAGCTCCGCCGCCACGCACGACATCCTGCCGCGCGTGATCGCGGATTTCCGCGCGCGCCATCCGGGCGTGCTCCTCTCGTACCTGGAAGGCAACGCGGCGGCGCTCGCCGAGGCCGTGCGCGAACGGCGCATCGACGTGGCGCTGGTGCGCGCGCCGGTGGACCGCGATCCGTCGCTGCGCTACGAGAAGCTCACGCAGGAGCCGGTGCTCGCCGCGATTCCCGCCTCGCACGCACTCGCGAAACGCGGCGCGAAGAAGGCCATCGCGTTGCGCGCGCTGGCGGGCGAGGGGTTCATCCTGGTGCGCCGCCCCGGGGCCCCGGGCCTCTACGCCGATCTCGTGGTGGCGTGCCGTGCCGCGGGCTTCGAGCCGCGCGTCGCCGCCGAGGTCGGCAACATGCTCACCAACATCGCGCTGGTGGCCGCGGGGGTGGGCGTCTCGGTGGTGCCGGCCTCGATGCGCGGCATCCAGGAAAGGCTGGTCCGCTACCTGCCGCTCTCGGGCGCCGGAAAGCTGCGCGCGCCCCTCACGCTCATGCACCGGCTCGACCCGGGCAACCCCGCGCTCGCGCGCTTCGTCGAGATCGCGCGCAAGCACGAGCGCGGCGCGGCTTCATGAGCAGAGCGGCAGCGGGCTCGAGAACACCTGGCGGATGATCGACTTCGACACCGACACTCCGTTCACCGTGTAGTCGAGGGTGCCCGTGGTGCCGCTGGAGAAGCGAAACCGCATCGTTCCCACGGCAACGGCGTTCACCGCGTGTTGCGCCACGTTGATGCCCCACCCGGATTCGGCGCTGTTCCACCACATGTCCGTATAGTTTGTCGCGGCCGCGCGGCTGTCGGTGGTGCCCACGCACAGGGCCGCCCGCGTGCCGAACACCTGCTTCGTGATCGCCTTGGTCACGGTGGCACCGTTCACGCTGTAGGTGAGCGTCGCGTCGCTCGCCCCCGAGAAGGTGACCGTCATCGTGCCGACCTTCACCGGCGTCGCCGGCCCGAACGGAACGGCGTTGAACGGCGAGCCCGTCGTGCGGTAAAGATCCCCGGTGAACGTGGTTCCGGTGCCCTGCCGCGCGCCGTTGGCGAGCACCAGCCACATCGGATTTCCCGATGCGTCGTACGAGAAGAGCGTCGCGAAGATGATGTCGCCCTGGTGGTTCACGTTGAATCCCCAGCCGGACTCCTGCGGATTCCAGTACATCGAGGTGTAGTTCGTCGTCCCCGAGCCGGAATCCGCGCTGAGCGACACGTCGTCCACGCGGAACGAGGTGATGTTGGAGAAGTCCGTCACCGCGACGAACTTGAGTCGCACCGTTTGCCCGCGGAAGGCGGACACGTCGTACGCGGGACTCTGCACCCAGCCCGAGGTCGCGCTCAGGTTGGAGAAAGTGGCGAGCGTGGCGAGCAGCGCGCCGCTCGAGGGATTGACGAGCGTCACTGTCATCTGGTCGTACACCGTCGTCGAAGTGGTCTCCAGCGTGTTGATGAGATACCAGAACTGCACGCGCGCCGCGCTCGACGAGGCGGGGATGGTCACGTCCTGGAAGAGCGTGTCGGTGCCGTTGTCGTAGCCGCCCAGCCATGCGTACCAGCTGCCGGCGTGCGCGATGGAGGCGTTGTTGGTGAGGATCGTGCCGGCGGGCACCTGCGTCCACGCGGTGTCGCCGCTTTCGAATCCCGCATTGGCGAGGAGATTGCCGCTGCTGCTGGCGTTGGTCGCGGCCTGCGTCACCACGAACGACTGCCCGCCGACGGTGAGGGTCCCGGTGCGTGGAGTCGAGCCGGTGTTGGCCGCCACCGAATAGCTCGCGGTGCCGTTGCCGTTGCCGCTCGCGGCGGAGGTGAGCCACGACGCGTTGCTCGTGGCCGACCACGTGCAGCCCGCCGCCGCCGTCACGGTGAAGCTGCCCGAGGCGGCGCCGGATCCGACCGAGGCGTTGGTGGGCGCGAGCGAATAGGTGCACGTGCCGCCGCTGCCGCCCGGATTGAGGAAGCCCGCGAGCGACGAATACGCCTGGTCGAGGCGCGAGTAGGTGTCGTAGAGGTCGGCCGAGGCGGCGGTGCAGCTCGAAGGCCCGCCGAGGAGGCCGCCGCGCAGCCGATAGTCCGACGACGCGCTGCCGGTGAAGATGCCCGAGCCGCTGCTGCCGCCTTCGGTGACGCCGGTGGCGATGGCGTTCCAGCGCGCGATGATGAAGCTTCCCGAGAGTCCGGGGTAGGAGCCGAAGCCGCCCATGGTGCCGAGGCTCACCTTCTTCAGGTCGCCTGCCGGGTGGTGCACCGCGGTGAGCGCGGTGCCGCTGGCGAGCGTGGTCGCGTCCCAACCCGCGTAAATGGCGCCTCCGGGCGGCGAGTTGTTGAGGCGCAGCAGGAGCACGTCCGATGCCTCGTTCGCGTAGAGAAGCGTGGCGCCTCCGGGCACCTGCACGTAGCTCGAGCCCACGACGCCGCTGCCGCATCCGGTCGCGTCGTAGAACCAGTGCGTGACGAGCGTGCTCGCCGAGGCCTGCGTGCTGATGCAGTGGTTGGCCCCGTAGAAGTACGGCGTGAGCGGCCCGCTCGCGGGATTCAACAGCGTGCCGGTGCACAGGAACTGCCCGCCGCTCACGCCGTCGGAGAAGGTCATGCGCGCCACCGCGCGCCCGACGCTCGCCAGCGCCGCGTCGCTCGCCGAGCGGCAGATGAGGTCGACCTCGCAGAAGCCGGCGGCCTTCGCCTGCATCTCGACGTCGCCGTCGGCCGGGCTCGCGAAGAGGTGCGAGACCTGCGCGATCGCGAGCGCGAGCTCCGCGGGCGATGCGCCGGGTGCCACGAACACCTCGATGGTCGCGGTGTCGCCTTCGAGCACCGGGCTCCAGTAGATCCCGGCCATAGGCTTCACGTCGGCGGCGGAGAACGGGCCGTAGACGGTGTCCATGCGCGCGCTGCCCGCGAAGCGGATCTCGGTGCCTGGCGCCATGCGCGCGGCGACCAGGCCCACGCGCAACGCGCGCGCTTCGGGCGAGGTCACCTGCCAGTGCGCGGCGAGGCCGCCCCCGACCGGGGTCCAGCGCAACTGGAGGAATAGGGGGCGATCGCCGAGGGGCTCGACTGGGCGAGGGCGCTCCCCGCCATGACCATGGAAAGGGCGAAGCAAGCCGCCGTGAACGCGGTCCGAACATCGTGTAAGCGCATGGAAGCTCCCCGGGAAAATCCGCCATTCCCCAGGGACCATCCTATCTCCTTTTGATGCGAACGCCGCAAGGTAGATGCAAGGAATCCCAAAACCCGCGCGGGATACGATCCGAGGCTCATTTCCCTTGTCGCCTCGGGCACTAAGCGCGCCGTCCCTGGTCCCACTCCCTGACCATGGCAAACCCGCAGAGCGGCAAAGACCAACTCCAGCGCATTGCCCATGACGCGATGCTGCAGCGCGGGCTCGCGCCGGACTTTTCCGCCGCGGCGTTGCGCGAGACCGGGGCGATCGCGCGGGCTGCGCAGGAATCGGGGCCCGCGATTCGCGACCTGCGCGCGCTTGCCTGGGCGTCGATCGACAACGACGATTCGCGCGACTTGGACCAGCTCTCGGTGTCGGAGCCCCTCGCGGGCGGGGCGGTGAAGATCCTGGTGGCGATCGCCGACGTCGACGCGCTCGTGAAGAAAGATTCCGCGATCGACGCGCATGCGCATGCCAACACCACTTCCGTGTACACCGCGGCGCGCATCTTTCCCATGCTGCCCGAGAAGCTTTCCACCGACCTCACCTCGCTCGCCGAGAGCGAGGAGCGCCTCGCCATCGTGATCGAGATGGCGATCACCCCCGAGGGCGCGGTGACTTCTTCCGATATCTACCGCGCGCGCGTGCTGAATCGCGCCAAGCTCGCCTACAACTCGGTCGCCGCTTGGCTCGAAGGCGCGGCCCCCGCTCCGCCGAAGCTCGCGGCCATGGCGGGGCTCGAGGAGCAGCTGCGCATTCAGGACCGCGCCGCGCAGGCGCTGCGCCAAGTGCGCCACGCGCACGGCGCGTTACAGCTGGAGACAATCGAGGTCCACGCGGTATTCGACGGAGCCGCGCTCGCAGACCTGGTGCCGGACGAGAAGAACCGCGCGAAAGAGCTGATCGAGGACTTCATGATCGCCGCCAACGGCGTCACCGCGAGGTTCCTCGATTCGAAGGGCCTGCCGTCGCTGCGCCGCGTGCTGCGCACGCCCGAGCGCTGGGATCGCATCGTGGCGCTCGCCGCCCAGGCGGGCGAGAAGCTGCCCGCCGCGCCCGACGCCGCCGCGCTCGACGAGTTCCTGGCGAGGCGCCGCGAGGCCGATCCGTTGCGCTTCCCCGACCTGTCGCTCGCCGTCATCAAGCTGCTGGGCTCGGGCGAGTACGCGCTGGAAGTGCCCGGCCATCCGTCGCCGGGGCATTTCGGGTTGGCGGTCAGGGATTACACGCATTCCACCGCGCCCAATCGCCGCTTTCCCGACCTCATCGCGCAGCGCCTGCTGAAGGCGGCGCTCGCGGGCACGGCATCGCCGTACACCCAGGGTGAGCTCACGGCGCTCGCGGCGCACTGCACCGAACAGGAGGACAACGCCGCGAAAGTGGAGCGCCAGGTGCGCAAGTCCGCCGCGGCGCTGCTCCTCGCCTCGCACATCGGCGCGCAGTTCGACGGCATCGTGACCGGCGCCTCGGACAAGGGAACCTGGGTGCGCGTGACCGGGCCCGCCGCCGAAGGCCGGATCGTGCGCGGCTTCGAAGGCCTCAACGTCGGCGATCGCGTGCGCGTTGTGCTGGCGCGCACCGACGTCGCGCGCGGCTTCATCGACTTTACCGCGCTCCCGCGCAAGCCATGAGCATTCCCGATCCCGCGCGCATCGAGCTTGCCTACAAGGACGAGGAGTTCCTCGACAGCGAGGACGCGCGGCCGCTGCGCATCCTCGCCGAATACCTGGCGCCGATGCACGCATTTCGGCGCGAGCACATCTCCGACACGATCGTCTTCTTCGGCTCGGCGCGGCTCGCGCGCGAAGGTCCGCTCGGTGCGTACTACGAGGCGGCGCGCGAGCTGGCGCGCCTGGTGACCGTCTGGTCGAAGAACCTCCCGTCGCACGCGCATCGCTACGTCGTCTGCACCGGCGGGGGCGGGGGCATCATGGAAGCGGCCAATCGCGGCGCCTCGGAAGCGGGCGGCAAGACCATCGGCCTCAACATCGGGCTGCCGCACGAGCAGCGGCCCAATCCGTACATCTCGCGCGAGCTCAGCTTCGAGTTCCACTACTTCTTCATGCGCAAGCTCTGGTTCGCGCTGCCGGCGCGCGCGCTGGTGGTGTTCCCGGGAGGATTCGGCACGTTGGACGAGCTGTGGGAGATCCTCACGCTGATGCAGACGCGCAAGATCGAGCGCCCCATCCCGGTGATCCTCTACGGCTCGAGCTACTGGAACGAGGTCATCGACTTCGAGGCTCTGGTGCGCCACGGCATGATCGAGCGCGCGGATCTTTCCCTGTTCCGCTTCGCCGACGATCCGCCGGCCGCGCTGGCGCTCCTTAAGGCGGGGATCGCCGCGGAGCAGGAAGCGACGACGCCGGCCCTCGCGCACTCGAAGGCGCCGCAAGGCTGATGGATCCGGTCCACGGCGACAGGGTCCGATCCGACGCGCTGGTGCTCTTCGGCGTCACCGGCGACCTGGTGCGCAAGAAGGTCTTCCCGGCGCTCTATGCGCTCGTCAAGCGCGGGGTCCTCGAGGTCCCGGTGATCGGGGTGGCGTCCTCGGACATCCCCATCGCCGAGGTGCGCAAGCGCGCCGAGGCCGCGATCCGCGAATCGGGAAAGCTCGACGACGCGAAGGCGCTGCGCCGCTTCCTCGCCCTGCTGCGCTACGTCCACGGCGATTACAACGATCCCGGCACCTTCGTCGCCCTGAAAAAGGCGCTCGGCGACGCAAAGCGTCCGGCGCACTACCTCGCCATTCCTCCCGCGCTCTTCGCGACCGTCATCCGGGGCCTGGGCGCCGCCGGCCTCGCCCGCGAGGCGCGCGTCATCGTCGAAAAACCGTTCGGACGCGACCTCGCCTCGGCGCACGAGCTGAATCGCATCGCGCGCTCGGTTTTTCCGGAAGACTCGATCTTCCGCATCGATCACTTCCTCGCCAAGGAAGCGATCATGAACATCCTCTACTTCCGCTTCGCCAACTCGTTCCTGGAGCCGATCTGGAATCGCAATTACGTCGCGAGCGTACAAGTCACGCTGGCGGAAGCGTTCGGAATCGAGGGCCGGGGCGCCTTCTACGAGACCGCCGGGTGCCTGCGCGACGTGATCCAGAATCACCTGTTCCAGATCGTGGCGCTCCTCGCCATGGAGCCGCCCACGACGCGCAGCTTCGAAGCGGTACACGGCGAAACCGCGGACATCCTCCAGGGGATGCGTGCGTTGAGTCCCGATGACCTGGTGCGCGGCCAGTACGCCGGCTATCGCAAGGAGGCCGGTGTCGCGAAGGATTCCGACGTCGAGACCTTCTGCGCGCTGCGCCTGTTCATCGACACGTGGCGCTGGCAAGGCGTGCCGTGGTACCTGCGTTCCGGCAAGTGCCTCGCCGAGACCGCGGCCGAGGTGATCGTGCAGCTGAAGGCGCCGCCGCAGGGCCTTTTCGCCGACGCGGTCGCGGAGAATTGCGACGCCAACTACATCCGCTTCCGCCTCTCGCCCAACTCCGCGGTCGCGCTCGCCGCGCGCGTGAAGCGCACCGGCAAGGAATTCGTCGGCGACCAGCGCGAGCTCTACCTCATCGACGAGCGCCCGGGAGAGGAATCGCCCTACGAGCGCCTGCTCGGCGACGCGATGGCGGGTAATGGCGCGCTCTTCACGCGCGAAGACGCGGTGGAAGCCGCATGGGCCGTGGTCGATCCCGTCCTCGTGAAGCACCGCCAGGCCATTGCCTATAAGCGCGGCAGCTGGGGACCGATGGAAGCCGACGTACTCATCGCGCCCGACGGATGCTGGCACAACCCCAGGCTCGACCATGCCGCTCGCGATTGAGGACTATGCGCTGATCGGCGATTGCCATACCGCCGCGCTGGTGGGCCGCGACGGCTCCATCGATTGGCTCTGCCTGCCGCGCTTCGATTCCGGCGCGTGTTTCGCGGCGCTGCTGGGAGGGCCCGAGCACGGGCGCTGGTCGATCGCACCGGCCGACAAACCGCTGCGCGTCGCACGCAAGTACCGCGACGGCACGTTGATCCTGGAAACCGAGATCGAGACCGGCACGGGCGCAATTCGCATCATCGACTGCATGCCGTTGTCGAGCGAGCGCTGGGACGTGGTGCGCATCGTCGAGGGCCTCCACGGCAGCGTGGCGATGCGCATGGAGCTGGTGATCCGCTTCGACTACGGCTCCATCGTGCCGTGGGTGCGCCAGGTGAACGACACGCTGGTGGCGACCGCGGGGCCGGCGACGCTGGAGCTGCGAACCCCGGTCGCCGTGCGCGGCGAGAACATGAAGACCGTGGCCGAGTTCGAGGTGAAGGCGGGCGAGCGCGTCCCGTTCTCGCTCAACTACCGCTCCTCGTTCAAGGCGGCGCAGGAGGCCGTCGATCCCGAGCGCGCGCTCGCCGATACCGAGAGCGAGTGGCGCGCATGGACCGAGCGCTGCGCCTATCGGGGGCGCTGGCGCGAGGCCATGGTGCGCTCGCTCATCACGTTGAAGGCGCTCACCTACGGGCCCACCGGAGGCATCATCGCCGCGCCCACCACGTCGCTCCCGGAGCAGTGGGGGGGCGTGCGCAACTGGGACTACCGCTACTGCTGGCTGCGCGACGCGACCTTCACGTTGAACGCGCTCCTGCTCGCCGGCTATCACGAGGAGGCGGGCGCCTGGCGCGAGTGGCTGCTGCGCGCCGTCGCCGGATCTCCGCAGGATCTGCAGACGCTCTACAGCGTCACCGGCGAGCGGCGCCTCGACGAGCACGAAGTGGGGTGGCTCCCCGGCTACCGCGGCGCGGCGCCGGTGCGCGTGGGAAACGCCGCGACGCGGCAATTCCAGCTCGACGTCTACGGCGAGGTCATGGATACGCTGCATCTCGCGCGCGCCGCCGGCATGGAGCCGGAGCCCTTCGCATGGCGCATCCAGGTCGCGCTGCTGAAGTTCCTCGAGTCGCACTGGCAGGAGCCCGACGAGGGCATCTGGGAAATCCGCGGGCCGCGCCTGCAATTCACCCACTCCAAGATGATGGCGTGGGTCGCTTTCGATCGCGCCGTGAAGGACGTCGAGGCGTTCGGCCTCGAGGGTCCGGTCGAGCGCTGGCGCGCGCTGCGCGACGCGATCCACGCGCAGGTGTGCACCGAGGGCTTCGACGCCCGGCGCAACACGTTCGTGCAGTCCTACGGCTCCGCCCACCTGGATGCGAGCCTCCTCCTCATGCCGCAGGTGGGCTTCCTGCCCGCCGACGATCCACGCGTGCGCGGCACGCTCGCCGCCATCGAGGCGAACCTCGTCGTCGACGGGCTGGTGAAGCGCTATTCGACGGCGACCCGCGTGGACGGGCTTCCCGCGGGCGAGGGCACGTTCCTGCCGTGCTCCTTCTGGCTCGCCGACAGCTTCGCGCTGTGCGGTCGCCGCGACGAGGGCGAGGCGCTCTTCGAGCGCCTCATCGCGTTGGCGAACGACGTGGGACTCCTTTCCGAGGAGTACGACGGGCAGGGGCGGCACATGCTCGGCAATTTCCCGCAGGCGCTCACGCACATGGCGCTCATCAACACGGCCCGCCTGCTGTCGATTCCCGTGAGCGAGGCCGAACGCGCCGGCGCGCAAGGCGAACGGCCCGCCGCCGCGGCTCGAACATCGTGACGCCGGCGCTGTCCAATCCGGTCGAAGTGGCGTTCCTACTCGATTGCGACAACACGCTGCTCGACAGAGATCTTCGAGGGGCTGCGCAAGGAACTGGGCTATGCGGATTACCTCGGCGCGCTGCAGCGCTACCGGTTGGGCGCGATGAGCGACCCCCGCGTGCTGCTGATGTCCGCGTACCTGGTGGACTATCCCTTCGCCGAGCGCCTCTACCCGCGCGCGCTCGAGGTGCTCGCGCACCTGCGCCGGTGGGGTCCCACGGTGATCCTGTCCGATGGCGACGTGGTCTTCCAGCCCCGCAAGATCGAGCGTTCGGGATTGTGGAAGGCGGTCGAGGGCCGGGTGCTGATCTACATCCACAAGGAGCAGATGCTCGACGAGGTGGCGCGGCGCTACCCGGCGCGGCGCTACGTGATGGTGGACGACAAGCTGCACATCCTCGCGGCGATGAAGGCGCTCTGGCGCGAGCGCCTCACCACGGTTTTCCCGCGCCAGGGACATTACGCGTTCGATCCGAAGATCGTCTCGAGCCAGCCCGCGGCGGACGTGACGGTCGAACGCATCGGCGAGCTCATCGATCACGACTTCCAGGAGGCCACATGAACGCGGCACGACAGCTTCACGACCTGGGCCAGAGCCTCTGGCTCGACAACATCACGCGCGCGCTCCTCGCCAGCGGCACGCTCGCGCGCTACATCGACGAATTCGCGCTGACCGGGCTCACCTCCAATCCCACGATCTTCGACCAGGCCATCAAGAGCGCCGATTCCTACGACGAGGCGATCCGCAGGAAATCCCGCGCGGGCAAGTCGGGCGAGGCGCTGTTCATCGAGCTGGCGCTCGAGGACCTGGCGCAGGCCGCGGACCTGTTCCGGCCGGCCCACGACGCCACGGGCGGGGTCGACGGCTGGGTCTCGCTCGAGGTGTCGCCTTTGCTGGCCGACGACACCGCCGGGAGCATCAGGACCGCGGCGCAGCTGCATGCCCGCGGCGCGCGCCCCAATCTCTTCATCAAGATTCCGGGCACGCCGGCGGGCATTCCCGCCATCGAGGAATCGATCTTCGCCGGCGTTCCGATCAACGTGACGCTGCTTTTCTCGCGCGAGCAATACATCGCGGCGGCCGAAGCGTACCTGCGCGGCATCGAGCGGCGCGTCGCCGCCGGCCGCGATCCGCACGTGGCCTCGGTGGCGTCGATCTTCGTCAGCCGCTGGGACGTGGCGGTGAAGGACAAGGTGCCGGGCGAGCTTCGCAATCGCCTCGGGCTCGCCATCGCCGGGCGCACCTACAAGGCCTATCGCGAGCTCCTCGCCGCGCCGCGCTGGCGCAAGCTGGCGCAGGCGGGCGCGCGCCCGCAGCGCCTGCTGTGGGCGAGCACCGGCACCAAGGATCCGGCGGCGCCGGACGTGCTCTATGTCGAGGCGCTCGCGGCGCCCGATACCATCGACACGATTCCGGAGAAGACCCTCCTCGCCTTCGCCGATCATGGAAAGGTGGGCGCTCCGATGCCGCCCGACGGTGGCGATGCCGAGCTCACGCTCGCGCAATTCAAGCGCGCGGGCATCGACGACGCCGCGCTCGCCACCGCGCTGCAGCGCGAAGGGGCGCTCGCCTTCGCGAAATCGTGGAGCGACCTGATGGCGGTCATCGCCACGAAGGAGGAAGAGCTCGGTCATGCCTGAGGAGCTCGACCGGCTCTGCGTCGATACCCTGCGCTTCCTGTCGGTCGATGCGGTGCAGAAGGCCAATAGCGGCCACCCGGGCCTGCCGCTCGACGCGGCACCCATGGCCTACGCGCTGTGGATGCGCGTGCTCAAGCACAACCCGCGCAACCCCTCGTGGTTCGATCGCGACCGCTTCGTGCTCTCGGCGGGGCACGGCTCGATGCTGCTCTATGGCCTCTTGCACCTTACCGGCTACGACCTGCCACTGGAGGAGATCAAGCGCTTTCGCCAGTGGGGCAGCAAGGCGCCGGGCCATCCCGAGCGTGGGCACACGCCCGGAGTGGAAACCACCACGGGGCCCCTCGGGCAAGGTTTCGCCAATGCCGTGGGCATGGCGATCGCCGAGGCGCAGCTCGCGGCGCGCTACAACCGCGCGGACCACGCGGTGATCGACCACGCGACCTACGTGATCGCGAGCGACGGCGATCTCATGGAGGGTGTGGCCTCCGAGGCGGCCTCGCTCGCGGGGCACTTGCGGCTCGGCAAGCTCACCTGCCTCTACGACGACAACCGCGTGACGCTCGCCGCCGGCACCGACATCACGTTTTCCGAGGACCGCGCGCGGCGCTTCGAAGCTTACGGCTGGCACACGGCCGCGGTCGCCGACGGCAACGACCTCGCGGCGATCGACACGGCGCTCGCCGCCGCGCGTGCGGAGACGACGCGGCCCTCGCTCATCCTCGTGCGCACCCACATCGGCTACGGCTCCCCCAACAAGCACGACAGCTTCGAGGCGCACGGCTCCCCGTTGGGCGCGGACGAGGTGCGCCTCACCAAGCGAAGCCTCGGCTGGCCCGAGGACTCGCAGTTCCTGATTCCCGACGCCGCGCTCGCGCACTTCCGCGAGGCGCTCGCGCGCGGCGCGCGCGACGAAGCGGCGTGGAGCGATCGCATGAGCGCCTACGCGCGCGCCTATCCCGCCGAAGCCGAGGAGCTGCAACGCGCCGTGCGCGGCGAGCTCGCACCCGGCTGGGACGCGGACATCGCGCCGTTTCCCACCGACGCCAAGGGCATGGCCACGCGCGCCGCATCGGGCAAGGTGATGAACGCGCTCGCGCCGCGCGTGCCCGCGCTGACGGGGGGATCGGCCGACCTCGATCCGTCCACCTACACGGCGTTGAAGGGCCTGGGCGATTTCGAAGCGCCCGCGGGGGACGGGCTCGACATGCAGGGATCCGCCGGCGGCGGCTGGAGCTACGCGGGGAGGAACCTGCATTTCGGCGTGCGCGAGCACGCGATGGGCGCGATCGCGAATGGCATGGCCGCGCATGGCGGAACCATTCCGTACGGCGCCACCTTCCTCATCTTTTCCGACTACATGCGCCCGGCGATCCGCCTCGCCGCGCTGATGGGCCTGCACGTCGTGCATGTGTTCACGCACGACAGCATCGCGCTCGGGGAAGACGGCCCCACGCACCAGCCCGTGGAGCAGGTCGCGGCGCTCCGCGCGATTCCCAACCTCACCGTGATCCGCCCGGGCGACGCCAACGAGACGGCGGTCGCATGGCGCGTCGCGTTGGAAACGCGCGATCGCCCGGTGGTGCTGGTGTTGAGCCGGCAGAACGTGCCGACGCTCGATCGCACGCGCTTCGCATCCGCCGAGGGGCTGCGCCGCGGCGCTTACGTGCTGAGCGACGCTCCGGGCGCGAAGCCCGCGTTGATCCTCATCGCGAGCGGCTCCGAGCTGGGCCTCATCGTCGCCGCGGCCGAGCGACTGCAGGCGCAGGGCATCGCGGTGCGTTGCGTGTCGATGCCGAGCTGGGAGCTCTTCGAGGCGCTGCCGAAGGAGGATCGCGACGGGGTGTTGTCGCCCGCGGTAGGCGCGCGCCTCGCGGTCGAGGCGGGCGTGTCGCAGGGCTGGGAGCGCTATGTGGGCGCGGCCGGCAGCGTGCTGAGCGTCGAGAAGTTCGGCGCTTCGGCGCCGGCGGAGGTGCTGCTGCGCGAATACGGCTTCACCGTCGACAACATCTGCGCTCGCGCCTTGGCCTTGCTGCGCTAGTTCTCGACGCCATCCATCGAGCTCGGGATGAAGCTCGACCCGGCGCGATCGTTCCGCTAGACCATCACTCGTAATGCCGTCACCGTCGAGAAGTCTCGGTCGTGCGTCACGAGAGCGTCGGCGCTTACGGCGAGAGCGCTCGCAACTTGAACCGCATCCGCAAGTCTCATCTTGAGACTTCCTCGAATCCGTGCGGCACTTTCAGCAATATCGGCGGAGAGTTCGACAACCTGCCACGACTCCATGACATCGCGGTAACGACGCGCAAGCGCCTCTTGCCCCTTGCCGAGCGGCCCAGCGAGAACCTCCGCCATTGCAATCGTCGTCACCGCAAAGACGATCTCACCGGCCGCTTGCCGATCAAACAGCGGCCGGAATCGTGCAGCGAATCTCGGGTGATGTTCGAGAAGGTAGATGATTGGCGCGCTGTCTACTAAAACCAACGCGCCCCCGGGCAGCGCAGCGCTGTCTACCGGCTCCACTCGTCACGCAGCCGCCGTAAGCGGTCGCTTCTCGCCCACATCCCTTTTCCGGAGCCGATCAAGTCGATCAGCCCCTTTTGCCGTGGACGCCCGAGAAGATCGTCGATCGGAACCAGCGCAGCAACCGAGCGACCACGACGCGTGATGATCGTCGTCCGCCCCCTCGCGGCGTCTTCGAGCAGAGAGGGGAGCTGGTTGCGCGCCTGCTCAGCGCCCCTGTGTCGCGGTTTGGACATATTGTCAACCGTACACTCTGTACGGTTCAGCGTCAAGCGCACATATGCAGATCGTGGTCCGCTACTCCGGCAAGTACGCTCCGCACGCGAACACCAGATTGGCGTGCTTTTCGAAGTACACGCGCTTGGGCTCAATCTTCTTGGATACGGGGTTGAAGAACTTGATGTCCTGCCAGCCCTTACCCTGCTTTTGCGCCAATTCCATACGATCCCTGACGATGTACTTCCCGTCCGGGTCGCGCAGTTCCGTCAAGTCCTTGCCGATCAACCGGGGGTTGATGTGCGCCAGGGGAACCCCTTGCAGGGTATATACGGTCACGTAGAGATCACGATCGACGAAAGGACCCGGCGACCGGGAGAATTCCGGCATGGACTTCTCTTTGCCGTGCTTGTCGTAGTACACGATTGCTTTCTTCACCATCGCTTCGGCCTCCTGCAGCGAGCCCTGATCGCCGGCGGCGCCGGCCTCAAGCGAAAGTATTCCAACGGCGAGGAGCGCGAAAAATGCGAATAGCTGCTTCATTAAGATCTCCAAGAGTTCGGAAGGGCACGCGCGATCTATCGACGACTTAGGTCGCGGTTAGTCGCCACAATAGGCGGTGCACGGTGCGGATTCTGTGAGAAGCCGCACAACACAGAGGAGTTCGCACCGATGGCACCTTTACATCCGTAGCCGTTCCAGGAACGATCGCGCCGGGTCGAGCTTCACCCCCCACTTCGAATGAGGCGACCCTAGCCGCTCACTCCTTGCGAATCGCGTGCCCGCCGAACTGGTTGCGCATCGCCGCGAGAAGCTTGTCCGAGAACGAATCGGCATCGCGCGAGCGCAGCCGCTCGAGGAGCGAAAGCGTGATGACGGGCGCGGAAACGTCGAGGTCGATCGCCTCGGCCACGGTCCAGCGCCCCTCGCCCGAGTCCTCGACATAGGGCGCGATGCCGCTCATCGACGGGTTCGCCTTCAATGCCGCGGCGGTGAGGTCGAGGAGCCACGAGCGCACCACGCTCCCCTCGCGCCAGATCTCGGCGACCTGGTGCAGGTCGAGGCCGAATTCGGCCTTGTGCTGCAGGATCGAGAAGCCCTCGGCATAGGCCTGCATGAGGCCGTATTCGATGCCGTTGTGGACCATCTTGGTGAAGTGGCCCGCGCCCGCCGGGCCCACGCGGCCCCAGCCGCGATCCTTCGCGGGCGCCAACGTCTCGAAGATCGGCCGCAGCCGCTCGACGGCCGCCTCATCCCCGCCGATCATCAGGCTGTAGCCTTCGGCGAGGCCCCATACGCCGCCGCTGGTGCCGCAATCGACATACTCGATTCTCTTCGCGGCGAACGTCGCCGCGCGGCGCGCCGTGTCCTTGTAGTTGGAGTTGCCGCCGTCGATCACGGTGTCGCCCGCGGCGAGGAGCCCCGCGAGGCTCGCGAGCGTGGCTTCGGTGGCGGCGCCGGCCGGCACCATCAGCCACACGACGCGCGGCGCGGGGAGCTTCACGACCAGCGCGGCGAGCGAATCCGCCGACTCCGCGCCGAGGCCTTCGAGATCCTTGCGCGCCTGCGGTTTGGGATCGAAGCCCGCCAGTTGGTGCCCGCCACGCATCAGGCGCTGCGCCATGTTGGCGCCCATGCGCCCCAAGCCGACCATGCCGAGTTTCATGAGGAACCCGCGTTAAGTTTGAAGACAGTTTGACGGACTACGCTCTCTCGGAATTCAAGAGGAGGATCGCGATGAAGAGCTTCCTGGTGATTTCCTGCGCGATGCTGGCATTGCTGGCCCGCCCCGCGTCGGCCGGCTCCGAGGACGAGGTGAGGGCGACTTTCGAAAGATTCATTGTCGCGCAAAACGCGCACGATGCCACGGCGCTCGGCGATCTCCTCGCCGATTCCTCGAACTTCCTCTGGATTTCCCGCGGAGCGCCGATCTGGGGTCGAGAGGCCGCGCTGAAGCGGTTCGAGGGCCTGTATCAAGGCACGTGGAAACTCGCCCCGGAGATGTCCGCGCTCAAGGTCATCATGTTGAGCGACGCGGCCGCGCAGATTTTCGTTCCCATCGTATTCAGCATCGGCGCGCCGGGGCAGCCCGCTTCGGATACGGCGTTCCTCATGAACCAGACGCTCGTGAAGGGGGCCAAGGGATGGCGTGTCGCGAGCATCCTCCCGATACCGGCGGCGGCTCCGGCAACGACAAAGTAAGCACTACGGGTTACGCCGCGATTCCCAGCAAGCGGGCCGCGGTGCCGCCCAGCATCGCGATCTTCTGCGCGTCGGTGGCCCGGGGCGCGTTGAGGATGACATCGACCGCGTGGTCCTCCCAGGGATACGGGTAGTCGGAGCCGAGCATGATGCGGTCGTAGCCGATCTCGGCATCGAGGTGGCGCATCGCCTCGGGGGTGAAGACGATGTTGTCCACGTAGATCTGCTTGAGGTATTCCGTGGGCTTCTTCTTCAGCACGATCCTCTTGTCGCATTGGTCGGGGAAGGTGAGGCAGCCGTGGTCGGAGCGCGGGCCATAGGAGCCTAGGTAGCCCCCGCCATGGGCCGCGCAGATCTTCAGGCCCGGGAACTTGTCGAGCGTGCCCTCGAAGATCAAGTGCGAGAGGGCGATCGTGGTATCGAGCGGATTGCCGATCACGTTGGATAGCAGCCCGTTGCCCTTGAAGCGATCGCGCAGCTGGGGCGTGCTCTGCGGGTGGATGAAGACCAGGATCCCCAGCTCTTCGCACTTCGCCCACACCGGATGGAACTTCGGATCGGCGAAATCCACGCCGGCCACGCTTCCGCCCACGGCCACGCCGCGCAGCCCCTGGCGCTTGATGGCCTTCTCCAACTGCGCCACGGCAAGGTCGGGAAATTGCAGCGCCACGGACGCGAAGGCGAGGAAGCGATCGGGATGGGCGGCCGAGAACGACGCGAGCCCCTCGTTCTGCATCGCGATCGCCTTCTCCGCGACCTCACGCTCGAGCGAGTACCAGATCGGGTTGATGCTGAGCACCTCCATGTCGATGCCCTGCTGGTCCATCGCCTTCATGCGCTCGGCGGCGACGTCCAAGTTGAGGCCGGGTTGGCGCGTGGTCACCGGGCCCGCGGCCGCGACGGTGGCTTCGCCCATGACGGCGAGGGCTTCCGGGAACATGCAATGGGCGTGGATGTCGATGGTGCGGGCGCGCTTGCCGTTGACGATGACGTCGCGCCGTGGGCTTCTTGCCTGGGCATGCGCGTGGGGAAGGTGCGTCAATCCGCAGCCGACGAAGCACAAACCCGCGGCCGCCGAACGTTGCAGGAACTGCCTGCGGTTTGCCATCGCTCGCTCCTTCATTCGACCTTGATGTTGGCGTCCTTCACGATTCGCTTCCACTTGGCGAGGTCGTCGCGGATGTACGCGGCGAACTGCTCCGGCGTGCCGCCCGTCGCTTCCGCGCCCAGCTCGGCGAATTTCTCGCGCGTCGCGGGCTGCGCGATCACCTTCTGCGTCGCGGCGGCGAGGATCTCGACCACATCGCGCGGCGTGCCCGCGGGCGCGATGAGGCCGGTGACGTTGGTCGCCTCGAACGCCGGGTAGCCCGCCTCGCTCGCGGTCGGAACGTCGGGGAGCATCGGCACACGCTGCGGCGCGGTGACCAGCAATGCCTTGAGCTTGTCACCCTGGATGAAGCTGATCGCCGAGGTGATCTGGTCGAAGTGAAGATCCACTTGCCCGCCCATGAGGTCGGTGAGCGCCTGGCCGCTCCCCTTGTAGGGGATGTGCGTGAAACGCGCGCCGGTGATTTCCTGGAAGAGCTCGCCCACCAGATGGTTGGAGCTGCCCGTGCCCGCCGAGGACATGGTGAGCGTGTCCGGCGCCGCCTTCGCGCGCGCCACCAGCGAGCGCGCGCTCGCGATGGGCGAGGCGGCGTTCACCACGAGCACGAAGGGCGCCGAGGCGATCATGATCACCGGCGCGAAATCGCGCTGCGGGTTGTAGGGGTTCTTCGGATAGAGGCTCGGCGCCACGCTGAACGTGCTGTTGGAGCCCATAAGCAGCGTGTAGCCGTCGGGAGCCGCTTTCGCGACGAAGTCGGCGCCGATGGTGCCGCCCGCGCCGGGCTTGTTCTCCACGACCACGGGCTGCCCCAGCACCGAACTCAAGCCCGGTGCGACCAGGCGCGCGGTGATGTCGACGTTGCCGCCGGGCGCGAAGGGCACGATGATCTTGATCGGTTTGGTGGGATAGTCCTGCGCCAGGGCCGGCAATGCGACGGCGATGGCGAAGAGGGCGAGCACTTGCCACTTGAAAGGTCTCATCTTTGCGCCTCCCGCGGGTTGCGAACCGTGCTTGCGTCAGCCCTTGTAGTTCTCCACCACGTTCGGCGGGCGAAGGTGCGCGTCGGCCGGATCGTGGCCGGTTTCGCGCGCGGCGCGCCGCTGGCGCAGCAGGTCCCAGCACTGGTCGAGCTGCACCTGGAGATCGGCCAGGCGCTTTCCCTGGGCGTCGGTGCGCGATTTCAGCTCGAAAAGCCGGTGCTCCTCGGCGACCAGCTTCTGGATGTGGCCCATCGCGGCTGTGTCTTTCTCGGGGTTTTCCATGGCGCTTCCTTCCGTCGTCGTCGATCCAGCTTCTTATGATCGCATGGAGCGCGAATAGGTCCGAGGGGCGTGCCGCAAGCGGCCGCCGATTTCACTGCGAGTATCATCGTCTCGATGGAAATCATCGCGAAAAGCGGCCGGGCGATTGTCTTCGGCGCGCTCTGTGTTTCGTTTCTGTCCGCGCTTGCGACACCTGCCGCGGGAGCCGCACAGCGCATCGTGAGTGGAAAATGGGAATCCGCCATGACCACCGATGGCGCGACCCGGACGGTGAGCTACTGCATCAGCGCCGAAGAGGCGGCCAGCATCAATGGCGACTCCCGGAGCGGGCGCGAGTTTGCCGAGAAAAAAGCGCAGAAAGCGGGTTCCACCTGTGCGATCAAATCCTACGAGATCAAGGGTGACACGGGGTCGTATTCCCTGGCCTGCGGGTCCCGGACGATTACCGACACCACGACCTATCACGGCGAAACCTCCGAGGGTGTCAAGACCGTGAGCAACGAGGGCAAGACGGTCACGACCCGCCTGAAGTCGCGGCGCATCGGAATGTGCCCCTGACGTAAAGACGAGAGGCTAGGGCCGCTCCACCTTGCGCCAATGCTCGGCCTCGGCGCGCCGATGCTGCATCAGGCTCGCCCTCATTTCGTCGAGCTTTCGATGCAGCTGCTGGATCGCGAACTCCGCCTTGATGTTCACCTGGTAGTCCTGGTCGGCCTGCAACCGGTCTTTGGCCGCCTGCCGCGCGACGACGTCCGCGATCCGCTCGCCCACGGTCATCTTCTGGTCCGCGAGCTCGTTGATGTTGCGGATATTGCGCGAAAGCATCTCGTCGGCGCCGCGCAGGCGTTCGATGATGATGCTCATGAACTGTTTCGCCGCGGCCGGATGGCCTTCGATCAGCTCGGCCATCGCGGCGAGCGGGATGCAGATGACGCTGGTGTCGGTCGCGGCGCGGGCGGTCGCGGTGCGCGGCTGGTGGTCGAATACCGCGAGCTCCCCGAAGAAAGAGCCGGTCTCGAAGCTCGCGAGGGTGACGTCCTCGGACATCGTCGGCAAGACGATGTCCACGGCGCCCTCCTCGACAATGTACAGATTGCTGGGGATGTCGCCCTGGCGGAAGATCGCCGCGCCGGCCTTGTAGACCTGGCGGATCGCGGCTTTGCGCAGCGGTTCGAGCTGACCCGACGGGACATTCCGGAAGATCGGCACATTCTCGAGCTGGTAGGCGTCGCTCATGGGCACCCCTCATGACGTGGCGCGATTTGGCGCGGCTTTCGGCCGCTCGTCAACCCCGCGCGTTCGAGAAAAATTCGTTGGTATGATCGAGGCCCTCCCATCCCCGCCGCGCCACATGGCCTCCCCCTTCCCGAAATTCGACGTCGGCCTGAAGATCGCCGAGATCACCGCGATCCCGACGTCGTTTCCTCTTCCAAAGGACAGCAACGTGCGCCTGGGCATCGGCCGCGCCGTCAAGCGCGACGCCGTCATCGTCAAGGTGAGGACCGAATCGGGAATCGTCGGCTACGGTGAATCCCACGCGGGCCGGGCGCCGGGCGCCGTCGCGGCGCTCATCAACACCACGCTTCGCACGCTGGTGCTCGGCATGGACGCGACGGATGTCGTGGGCGTATGGAACCGTATCTATTCGCGACAGTTGGCGAGCCACGGCATGGGCGCGGGATGCTCGCTCGCCATGAGCGGCCTCGACATGGCGCTCTGGGACATTCGCGCGAAAGCCGTAGGCTGGCCGCTCTACAAGCTCCTGGGCGGCGCGCAGAAGCCGATCCCCGCCTATGCCGGCGGCGTGTCGCTCGGCTTCCAGGATCCGAAGGACCTCGTCGCGGAAGCCAAGGCGCACGTCGATGCGGGCTACAAGGCGATCAAGCTGCGCCTGGGCGACAACGTGAAGGACGACCTGCGCAGGGTCGAGGCGGCGCGCGACGCGTTCGGCGACGACCTGGAGATCCTCACCGACGCCAACGTCGGCTACACGCTGGAGGACGTGCGGCGCGTGATGCCGGTGCTGGAAGACCTCGGCGTGCGCTGGCTCGAGGAGCCTTTTCCGGCGCACGACTACCGCAGCTACGCCACGGCGCGCACCTTCGGCTCGCTGCCGCTCGCCGCGGGCGAGAACCACTTCACGCGCTTCGAGTTCTCGCGCTTGATCGAGGAGGAGAGCGTGGATATCATCCAGCCGGATCTCTCGAAGAGCGGCGGCATCACCGAGTGCCTGCGCATCGCGGCCATGGCCTCGGCGCACAAGCTCGAGATCCACCCGCACTCGTCGATGACCGGCATCAACCTCGCCGCGAGCATCCATTTCCTCGCCGCGCTCGACAACGGCGGCTACTTCGAGGCCGATGTCTCGAAGGGGAACCTCTTCCGCGACGAGCTCTGCAGCAGGTCCTTCGAGATCGCGAAGGACGGCACCGTGCGCCCGCTCGAGGCGCCCGGCATCGGGGTCGAGGTGAACGAGGATTTCCTCAAGTCGCATCCGGTGATCGAGGGGCCTGGGTATGTTTAGGCGTGTGTTGTTTTTCCTGGTTGCCTGGATTCCCGTCTTCACGGGAATGACCGTGTCGGCGCAGTCGTATCCCGCGAAGCCGATCCGGATCGTGGTGCCGTATCCGCCGGGGGGCTTCAACGACACGCTGGGCCGCACGCTCGCGGCGAAATTCACCGAGTCCTGGGGCCAGCCCGCGATCGTCGAGAACAAGCCGGGGGCGAACACGCTGATCGGCTCGGACTTCGTCGCCAAGTCGCCTCCCGACGGCTACACGCTCCTCATCGTGGCGTTTCCCTTCGCCGTGACGCCGAGCTTGATCAAGAACATGCCGTACGACACGGTGAAGGACTTCATCCCCGTGATCCTCGCGGCGCAGTCCCCCAATATCCTCGTGGTGAATCCGGAGCTCCCGGTGAAATCGGTGGGCGAGCTGATTGCGCTCGCCAAGTCGAAGCCCGATGGCCTGAGCTACGCCTCGACCGGCAACGGCTCGTCGAACCACATCTCGATGGAGCTCTTCAAGAGCCTGGCGGGCGTGAAGCTCGTGCACATCCCCTACAAGGGCAGCGCGCCCGCGGTCACCGATCTCCTCGGCGGCCAGGTGCAGGTGATGTTCGACAACGCGCCCAACGTGATGCCGCAGGTGAAGGCGGGCAGGCTCCGAGCGCTCGCGCAAAGCGGGCTCACGCGCTCGTCCATCGCGCCGGAGCTGCCGACGGTGGCCGAGGCCGGCGTGCAAGGCTACGAGGTGACGGTGTGGTTCGGGCTCGTGGCCCCGGCGGGCACGCCGCGCGAGGTGATCGTGAAGCTGAATATCGAAGTGCTGAAGATCCTCGCCATGCCCGACGTGCGCGATCGCTTCCTCGCGCAGGGCGTCGAGCCCATGGGCAGCACGCCGGAGCAATTCGGCGAGCACATCCGCGCGCAGATGGCGAAGTGGGGGAAAGTCGTGCGCGACGCCGGCGTGCAGCCCGAGTAGCGAACCGGTGCGGTTGCTGTTTTAGCTAAATCGGCATATAGTTTGGCGGATGGAAACGGTCAACGCGACGCACCTGAAAAACCGCCTCGGCGAAGTGCTCGCGCGAGCGGCGTCCGGGCCGGTGGCCATAGAGCGCCATGGGCGGGTGGTCGCATACCTGGTGCCCCCGCCGTCCGCGAAGCCGCCGCGCCGTCCGCCGCGCAGCCGCCCGAGTCTCGGGCGCCGCGAGGAAGAGCGGCTCCTCGATCTGTGCGCCGGCGGCGACTTGCGCCTGTCCCGCTGGCGGCGCGCCGGCGATCCGCAACTCATGGCGGGCGTAGCCGCGCTGCTGGCCGCCGTGGGCATCTTCGACCGCGACAGGCTGTTCGCGCTTGCGGAGAGGCTCCACGCAGGCATGGCCACGAAGGCCGGCCTTGAACGCTGGCTCGCGACCGGGCCCGTTCGAGCGGCGAGGTTCGTTCCGATGTTGCGCGCGCGCCTGGGGTCTCGGGCAGGGGCGGCATGAAGCGCGCGAGCGCTGCGCCATTGCGGTCGGATCCGCGCTACCTGAAGGCGTTTGGCGAGATCATGTCGCGGATCCAGGAGTCTCTGCGCGGTCGCAAGAAGGCGGTCGCCGTCTACGTGGCGGGCGGCGCCGCGCTTCATCTGTACACGGGAGCGCGCTTCTCGGGCGACATCGACGCGCATATCGAGGTCAACCGTTATCTCGTCCCGGACAACCTGGAGGTCGTCTACGAAGGGCCCGATGGCCGCCCCCGCGTGCTCTATTTCGACACCTCCTACAACGAGAGCTTCGCGCTGCTTCATGAGGACGTGCACCGCGACTCCATTCCGATCGACGTGCCGGGAGTGGATCGGCGCATTCTCGATGTCCGGCTCTTCTCGCCCGTGGACCTCGCGGTTTCCAAGCTCGCGCGATTCGAGACCCAAGATCAGGAGGACATCAAGGCGATCGCTCTGGCCGGGCTCATGACCGCGGCCCAGTTCCGGCAACGCGCCGAGGAGGCGCTCGCGGGCTACAGCGGCGTGGTGGAGCGAGTGCGCAGCTCCCTCGAGATCGCGTGCAAGGTGCTGACGAAGCTGCCGGCTTCGCGGCCTACGCCTTCTCAACCACCACGCGGCCGTCCTTGACGTACACGCGGTAGCGGTTGCCGTCCTTGCAGGTGGCGACGAAATCGTTGTCGCCCTTCGCGACGTAGCTCACCACCTCGCCGCAGGGCTTGCCCTGCAGCGCGATGACCGCGGTCAGGTCCTGGCGCTGCTTCGGATCGTCCGCGGCGATGGCGACGAGCGACGCGCACGCGACAAGGATCGATAGGGCGGTGGTCTTCATCGATTCACCTCAAGTATTGGCGAGGAACTTGTTGCGGTCCGCGAGCACGCCCCAGATGTAGTCGCGCGAATCGTGCAGCGCCTTGGCGAGCGCCGGGTCGTGGTCCTGGATGAGCGCCAGGACTTTCATGAGGAGGAGCTCGTACGGCTGGCGTAATTGCGCGAGCGTGGGCGGCTGGTGCCCCTCGTGGAAGGCGCGGAACTGGGCAACGAGATCGTCGACCTGGTTCTTGAGCGAGAGCTTGGTCATCACGCCGATCGCATTCGAGTCCTTGAGCTTCTGCTCGAGCGCCTTCAAGTCGATGGGTGGCGCGGTTGGAGCGGCGGCAGCGACAACGGGCGGCGCCTTCGGAGCGGGCGCCGGCTTCGCGGGCGCGGCGGGCTTCGCGGGCGGGGTCGCCGCCTTGGCGTCCCTGGGCGGCGCAGTCGCCTGCGACATCGGCGCGGAAGGTGGCGGCGCGGTCGGGGGCGCAGGCGAGACGACTGCGCATGAGCCGAGCATGGACGTGGACACCAGCAGCAGCTTCAATCGTAACGAAGACATCCCACGATTATCCTCCCGCCGCGGCACTTTTCAGGTTGGATACAGGTTGTTACCTCAGTGTGGGAGCCGCTTCGTAGAGCGAACCGCTATCATTGCGCCTCGAACCCGCAAACATCAACACCGTTCCTCCATCCGGAACTCGCCATCGCCGCTGGCCGTGGATCGCCAGCGTGATGGTCATCGCCGCCGCCGTCGCCGCGTGGTGGTGGTTCGGCGCGTCCAAGTCCCAGGAAGCCAAGGGCGCCAGCCGCACCAGCGCGCCGGTCGTGGTGGTGACGACCAAGGCGGAATCGCGCGACGTCCCGGTACGCCTCAAGGCCAACGGGACGGTCACCGCGCTGCAGTCCACGGACCTGCGCGCGCAAGTCACGAGCACGGTGCGCGACGTGCACATCCGCGAAGGCCAGAGCGTCGCCAGGGGCGAGCTCCTTTTCTCCCTCGATGCGCGCGCCGAGGAAGCGAACCTGCGCAAGGCCGAGGCGCAGATCGAGAAGGACAAGGCCGACCTTTCCACCGCCAGGCGCAACCTCGAGCGCCAGCAGGAGCTCTTCCGCCAGAAGTTCATCTCGCAGGCCGCGCTCGACACGGTGCAGAACTCGGTGGACACGCTGGTCGGCCAGCTCGCCGTCGATACCGCCGCCATGGAGTCGTCGCGCGTCTCGCGCGCCTACATGGAGATCCGCGCGCCCTTCGCGGGCCGCACCGGCGTGATCGCGCTCCGCGCGGGGAGCCTGGTGCAGCCGGGCGGGGCGCCGCTGGTGACGGTGACGCAGATCGACCCCATCTCGGTCGCGTTCACGCTGCCGGAGAAGGAGCTGCCCGCGCTGCAGACGGCGCTTCGCGCGGGCGAGGTGCCGGTCAGCGCCACACCCACCGAGGGCGGCGATCCTTTCCGCGGCAAGGTCACTTTCGTGGATAACGCGGTGGACATCACCACCGGCACGATTCGCGTCAAGGCCGAGTTCGCCAATCCCACCGCGCGGCTCTGGCCGGGCATGTACGTGAACGTCGAGCTCGCGCCGCGCACGCTCGCCGCTGCCACGGTGCTGCCGACCCAGGCGGTGCAGACCGGCCCCAACAACAAGTTCGTCTACACCGTGGGCGAGGACAAGAAGGTCACCTCGGTGCCGGTCACGCTGTCCTATATCGAGGAGAAATTCGCGGTGGTGCAGGGCGTGTCCCCCGGGACGCGTGTCGTCGTCGAGGGCACCCAGAACGTGCGCCCGGGCAGCACCGTCGCCGAGGCGCAGCGCGAAGGCGAGAAGTCCGAGTCGGCGAAAGGCGAGGGCAAGGGCAAGAAGAGGGCGACATGAACTTCTCCGAGATCTTCATCCGCCGCCCCGTCATGACGGTCCTGCTGTCGGCCTCGGCGGTGGTGGCGGGCGCCATCGCGTACAGCGACATCCCGATCGCGGCGCTGCCGAAGTTCGAGACGCCCACCATCCAGGTGACCGCGGTGCTGCCGGGTGCCAGCCCCGACAACATGGCGTCGTCGGTGGCGACCCCTCTCGAGAAGCAGTTCGCCACCATTTCCGACGTGAACGTGATCAGCTCGTCCTCGACGCAGGGCAAGACGCAGATCACGCTCGAATTCGACCAGGACCGCGATATCGACAAGGCCGCGGTGGATGTGCAGGCGGCCCTCCTGCGAGCTTCGCGCAGCCTTCCGATAGAGATGACCTCGCCGCCCGCGTACCGCAAGGTCAATCCCGCGGACGCGCCGATCCTCTTCGTGACGATGAGCTCGCCGTCGATGTCGCTCGCGGAGCTGAACAGCTACGCCGACAACCTCATCGTTCCGACGCTCTCCACGTTGACGGGGGTGGCGCAGATCCAGGTGGGCGGGCAGAAACGCTACGCGGTGCGCGTGCGCATGCGCCCGGATGCGCTCGCCGCGCGCAACCTCACCATGGACGACATCGCGACGGCGCTGAAGAACGCCAACGCCAACACGCCCGTGGGCACGCTCGAAGGCACGCGCCAGACGCTCACCATCCAGGCCAACAAGCAGATGACGCGCGCGGCGGAGTTCGCCAGGATCATCGTCGCGACGCTGCCGGGCGGCAACACGGTGCGCCTCGATGATGTCGCCGACGTGCAGGACAGTGTCGAGAACGTGAAGACGGCGAGCTGGTCCTCGGGCGGCGAGCAGATCATCAACCTGCAGGTGCAGCGCCAGCCCGACGCCAACACCGTGGCCACCGTGGACGCCATCCGCGCGGCGATGCCCGGGCTCATCGCGCAGATGCCCGCGTCGATCAACATCCAGATCCGCAACGACCGCTCGGTCTCGATCCGCGCCGCGATCCACGACGTGAAGGTGACGCTCGCCATCACCGCGGTGCTGGTGGTGCTGGTGATCTTCCTTTTCCTGCGCCGGCCGTCGGCGACCATCATCCCCACGCTTTCTCTGCCGATCTCGCTCATCGGCACGCTCGCGCTCATGCGCGCGTTGAATCTCAGCCTCGACAACGTCTCGCTCCTCGGCATCACGCTCGCCGTGGGGCTGGTGGTGGACGACGCCATCGTCATGCTCGAGAACATCGTGCGCCACGTCGAGGGCGGCATGGAGCCCTTCGAGGCGGCGGTGCTGGGCGCCAAGGAGATGGCCTTCACCATCTTCTCGATCTCGGTGTCGCTGGTGGCGGTGTTCATTCCGATCTTCTTCATGCCGGGCGTGATCGGCGGGCTGTTCCACGAGTTCGCGATCGTGGTGTCGCTCGCGATCATGGTGTCGGCGGGCGTGTCGCTCACGCTGGTGCCGATGCTCGCCAGCCGGTACTTGAAGCACGAGAAGGAAGACGACTCCGTGATGCGCTGGACCGCGTGGTTCGAGCGCGGCTTCGAGTGGACGCTCGCCCGCTACGAGCGCGGGCTCGACTGGGCGCTCGCGCACCGGCCGGTGGTCCTCGCCGTGGCCGTCGCGACCCTGATCGCCACCGGAGCGCTCGCGTGGTTCATGCCCAAGGGCTTCTTCCCCACCGAGGACATCGGCCAGATCTCGGTGAACGTCGAGGCGGTGGAGGATATCTCGTTCCCCGCGATCAGCGAGCTCATGCAGCGCGTGGGGCGCGTGATCATCGAGAACCCCGCGGTGGAATCCTTCGTGATGGGCGCCGACGAGACCAACAACGGGCGCATGTTCGTCATGCTGAAGCCGCGCGGGGAGCGCGAGAACATCGAGAAGGCGCTCGAGGGGTTGCGCCGCGACGTTC
>WNFI01015955.1_pt1 | contig 28419 bp, 26 predicted proteins | sample 5400471 | NCBI WGS metagenome assembly WNFI01 (sample SAMN13153348, study PRJNA577476) | soil metagenome | isolation source: 100 cm saprolite on Douglas fir-dominated hillslope | place: USA:California | collected 2013-09-17
GTCCGTGATCGCGGAAGTTCTCGACAGTCTCAAGTGGCATCGTATCTACGGTATTGGGGCCGATCAACTCTTCGGCGTACAGTACATCACGATAGGCTGGATTTTTCGTGCTTGTGCTGGCCCACAAAGGTCGCTGCACATGCGCCCCACTATGTCTGAGCGTTTCGAAACGCGGCGTGCTAAAAATGTGTATGAACTCCTGGTAAACCAGGCGGGCATTCGCAATCGCAGCCTTGCCTTCGAGAGACTTGAGCTTCTGCCGTTCGGTACTGTCGCTGGTTGCTTTGATCTTGTCTTCCAGTAACCTGTCTACCAGGGTATCGACGCGGCTGACGAAGAAACTGGCAACCGAAGCAATATGGCTAATGTCTTTACCTTCGGCGTTACGATCCTCCAAAGCTGAGACGAAGGCATCAGCAACCTTGCGGTAATCGTCAAGGGAAAAGATCAATGTGATATTGATGTTGACGCCTTCGGTCAAAGACTGTCGAACGGCTGGGATTCCTTCCGGTGTCGCAGGAATCTTGATCATCAGATTGGGGCGATCAACCAACTTCCAGAAACGGCGCACCTCGGAAAGTGTGCCCTCGGTATCGTGTGCCAGGTCTGGAGAGACCTCGAGGCTTACGAAGCCATCTTGCCTGTTCGTGCTGTCATAGATTGGGCGAAGCATATCGGCTACGGTAGTGATGTCTTTAATGACGAGCGCTTCGTAGATCTCATTCGTGCTCTTCCTTTCCTTAATGAGCTGCGTCATCTGCTCATCATACACATCACCCTGGCTGATCGACTTTTGAAAGATGGTGGGGTTCGAAGTGACACCCACTACACCATCCTCATCCAGCAGCTTTTTAAACAGGCCGGAAACGAGCTGTACCCTGTCAATGGTATCGTACCAGACGCTTTGCCCTAGTACCTTGAGTTCTAATAAAGGATTGGTCATAAATTGTCCCCCCTTTGGTGGTACCTTTAAACGTATTCTCGTTCTACAAAATGTATTGTACTGTATATAAACATGCGCAAAACGTTACGCACATACAATGCTTACTCCTTGTTTCTTTCATAATAGCATCAAATGGAATGAGAATACAAACTCTTGCAAGGAAAACTCACCCGCATCACATTCCTTTTCGTGCTTTCTGCTGCAACTCATATAGCTTACCAATCGCTTCAATGGGTGTCAACTCATCAATAGCAAGCTGCTTAAGCTCCTCGACCAGGGGGTGTTGTTCGGCGGAGAAAAGCGTCATCTGCATGACAGATGGTGTGTCTATCTCCTGCATGGCCTTCCGGCGTGCCTTGGCATCGCCTTTTTGCTCCAACTCCGCCAGGATCTGCTCGGCACGGTGAATAACCGGGCGCGGGATGCCAGCCAATTGTGCCACGTGTACGCCGTAGCTTTTGTCAGCTCCGCCCGGGACGATTTTATGCAGAAAGACCACGTGCCCCCCTTCTTCTGATACAGCTACATTCATACATTGGACGCGAGGCAGCATCTTTGCTACTTCAACTAACTCATGATAATGTGTGGCGAACAGTGTGCGTGCACCACAGCGCCGGTTGTTGTGCAGGTACTCTACAACCGCGCGTGCTATTGCCAGTCCGTCATAGGTGCTCGTGCCGCGACCGATCTCGTCAAGGATGATCAGACTACGGGGTGTAGCATGGTGAAGAATGGTAGCTGTCTCCACCATCTCTACCATAAAGGTGCTCTGGCCCGTTGCCAGGTCATCCTGAGCCCCGATACGTGTGAAAATGCGATCCACCAGCCCGATTCTGGCAGCTTCAGCCGGAACATAACTGCCGATCTGTGCCATCAGGGCGATCAGGGCGACCTGGCGCAAATACGTTGACTTGCCCGCCATATTAGGTCCGGTAATGATCAATATCTGTGCATCTGAAATGGAGAGTTGTGCGTCATTCGGAATGAAAGGGGTCTCTACCTGTGCTTGCTCGATCACCGGGTGGCGGCCGGCTACGATATGAATGCTGTCTCCATTGTCGAGATGTGGACGGCAATAATTGTATTGCGCGGCTACTCCGGCCAGACTCAAGTACACATCAATCTCTGCCAGCGCGTGTGCTGTGTTCAGAATACGTTCGGCAGCATGTACAGCGATCTCCGCGCGCACCTGTGCGAAGAGTTCGCTCTCCAGTTTGCCGATCCTGTCCTGCGCATTCAGAATGAGTGTCTCGTACTCCTTCAGGTCGGGAGTGATAAAACGTTCGCTCGTAGAAAGTGTCTGCTTGCGCATATAGTCGGATGGTACGCGGCTCAGTTGCGAGTTCGTGACCTCGATAAAATAGCCGAACACCTTGGTATAACCAACTTTGAGTGTAGCAATACCCGTGCGTTTGCGTTCCCGCTGCTCCAACTCCGCCAGCCACTTTTGCCCGTTCTGCGATGCCTCCTTCACCTGGTCAAGCTCGGCGCTGTAGCCAGAACGTATCACGCCTCCTTCAGATGCGCTCAACGGTGGCTCATCTACGAGCGCAGATGCGATGAGCTGTATCACATCATCGTTATCTGCCAGTTGCTGTACTAAGCGTACTACCGCTGGCATAGAGACTTCGGCATCAGCGGGCAAACTTGCCCGTACCTCTGCGGCGGCGCGCAAGCCACTTGCCAGCGCCACTATGTCGCGTGGTGTAGCAATGCGCTGTCGAACACGATTGATCAGTCGTTCGATGTCTCCTGCCTTCTTCAGGGCTTCTGCTAGCCGCGCCTGTGTCAATGTATCCGCCAGAAGTTCGCCGATGACCTGCTGGCGAGCTTGCAAGACCTCGATATCGAGCAGCGGTTCACCTATCCAGCGCCGTAACAGCCGCCCCCCCATAGGAGTGCGTGTCTTGTCGAGTACCCATAAAAGCGACCCTTTCACCGAGCCGCTGCGTCCGCTCTCAAAAAGTTCCAGGTTACGCCGCGTATGCGCATCCAGGGTCATAAATTCAGTGACAGAGTAGGTTTCCAGTGCGGTTAATTGGCGCAATAAGCCTTTTTGCGTTTCCTGTAGATATGCCAGCACGGCTCCCGCCGCACGTATTGCCAGGGGCAGCTGGGCGCAGCCAAAGCCCTCTAGCGATGCAACTTCAAAATGTGAGAGCAGGCGATGCCGTGCATCCTGCTCTGTGAAGTAGCGCGCATCAAAAGGTGTCACATGTCCGGCTATCCCCGTCAATAGCCTGGCAAGAGGCGCTATGTCATCCTCGTCCTCGTCTTGTAAAGATGGCGTTTGTGGATCGTCGAAGGTCGAATGGGTGATGGCTATGGTCGTGTCTATATCGGCATTGGGGTTGCCGTTGCTGCCAACCCTGGTTACGGACTTTTCATTCATCACTGCGGACAGCCAGCGCCGTTTGCGAGATGCAGCTCCCTGGGAGCTATAATGTGCTTCGACGATCACCTCGGCTGGGCCTACACGCGCAATCTCCTGCTGCAGCGCCACTTCCGGCTCTTGCGTGCTGAATTGTGTTACGGCAAACTCGCCCGTGGTGATATCTACGTAGGCTATGCCTACAGCATTGCGGCCCACGACGACGCCAGCAAGAAAATTGTTGCGTTTTGCGGCCAGCATTGCCGGGTCGATCACGGTACCAGGTGTGACGATGCGTATAACTTCGCGGTCTACGAGCCCTTTAGAGAGTGCTGGATCGCTCGTCTGTTCGCAAACCGCTACCCGGTATCCCTTGCTCACCAGCCGTGCTATATAACCATCAACTGCATGATGCGGCACACCGGCCATGGGTGATTTTTCTCCACGCCCGAAATCACGGCGCGTCAGTGCAAGCTCGAGTTCGCGAGCTACTATCTCAGCATCCTCATCGAACATCTCGTAGAAATCTCCCATGCGAAAAAAGAGCAGGGCATCAGGGTTCTGGCGTTTGATCTGCAGGTATTGTGTTCGCACCGGGCTATGGACGGGATGTTCTTTCAGGTAATCTTCGAATAACACTGTGTACCTCTACGGGTCTTGCCCTCATTCTTTGGGCATATGAACTAGATGTGGGCAACGTAGGGGCCGATTTATCGCGCCCACCGCCGATTTATCGGCCAGCCCAGGCCGTTTCGCAGCCAGCCAGAGAAGCCGATAAATCGGCCCCTACGGTTGGTTGATTGCCTACAAACACTTCATACACCTTCATTATTTGAAGTGATTGACAGCCGTTCAATGGGTGTTGCTTGCAGTTACACCGCCCCTGCAACTCCGATACAAGTATATGCCTATTACTCTTTGGCGTCAATTTGCTCTTATCCCATCTGTTTGTGTATACTGCATAAGTCCTGACATCAAATTGGGTTATTTGTTAGGAGAAAGACAACAGTGATTTACATTGTGCTCTTGATGCTTGTGCTGGTAGGCGGGACGCTTGCTGTACTGGTTGTTGAGAATTTCTCCGCTTTCGCTACAGCCGCGCAACTATCCTTCTTCATTTGGCAGACACCGCCATTGCCATTGGGTTTGTGGTTGCTGATCTCATGCCTGCTTGGAGCGTTAATGATGTATTTGATTGCTGCAACAACAGCCTTACGGGGACGTCGTGAATTGAGAGAATTGCGTAAGCGGGTGGCGGTACTTGAGCAGGCACAGGTGATGTTTTCAAGCGGTCCCTTGCAAGCCTTCCCACCTCCCATTGTGCCTATGCCTGGGATATCAACTGGTCCGTTTCCTCCATCTCTCCCGTCACAAACCCACATAGATATAAGGTAAGGATAGGTTCAAATTCCCAGGATTTTCATAATCAAACGCACTAGCAAGTTGGGTTGCTTTGGCTTCCAGCTTTGTGGCTGCCGTCCCTGTTGTTCTGGAACACTGGGCTGGGTATCGACCTCATCTTTCAATTCAGAGGTGGATACTGCTATCTCTGTTTCGGGAGTCGCGGATTCTTCTAAAGAGAGGTGCTCTTCAGATGACGCATAGTCCACGCTGGCAGTCGGTTCGCCTTCGGAGTTCGAAGTATTTTCGACGGAGAGCGTTTCTTCAGTCACTACGGATTCCTGTAAATCGGTCTGTTCTACATCGGTCAGTTCGTTGTTAGTAATCTGTTCGTAACTAGTTATAGTGAGATCTTCACCAGGGCCAGGTTCTTCTGTCGTTTGCGTGAATTCAGTTTCAACATGCTCATGAGTGTCGACTTGTTCAGTGGGAAGATCAGAAGCGGCTGTGTCATTAGCTGCAAGGGTTTCTTCTTTGGAAACAGACGCAGCTACCTCGACAACCGAAACCGCTTCTATTGTAGAAGGATTGTCTTCAATCATAGATGCCGGCTCTTCGCTTTGAGCGATGGTTATTGCTGGACGTTTGAGCGTCGCTTCCAACATTGACGCTTCATCCTCGTCTTCATCGCTACTGAATTTTTGTAGCAACAATTCTTCGGTGGCCTCAATAAGTTGTTCATCTCCAGTAACTGCTACCGGCGTCGACGATGAAAGGTTGCCATCTTGTATCGAGTCAATCCAATCATAAGCCCCTTCTAACGCGTGCTTACACCATTGCGTATAGTCATCACAGATAAAGCCATCTAATTGTTCGCAGTAATCAAGTTGCTGCATCGTGCGATCGAGCCACATTTCACCCCGCTCCAGCATGCGATCGAGCAAGTCGATATCGTTCACACCATTGGACTGGAGTCGTGCCAGTGTTGCAAGCGCGATAGCTGATGTATGAACCTCTTGCATGCGCTCCGTATTTTCTGCGATTTGCCCACGCAGGGCATCCAGTTGAGCTTCTAGCGTCGAAATTTGTTGCTGCAAGGTCCAGCGTTGATAGCCAGCATAGAACTGCTCGATGTCGCGCTGGTTCAGTCGCGCGTAAATAACATCGATACTAATGGGATTACTTTGCGGAGGTGAATTACTCACGTGCCTTTTCCCCCTCTTCCTCCGCTGCCTTGAATGTAGTGGATGATTGTCGTCCCCAGCGTTCTATCCAGCGTTGCACGAGGCGGTTTGTTCGTATACTCTCCTGGTCAATCGGCCGGTTCCCTTGCATACTGCTTGTTGAAATGGTGATGTTGCGCAACCACCAGGGTAGTTCAACTCGAGGGTCGGTTTGGGCATGCTCTTCAAAAAATGCTGCCATGTCTTCCGGTAAAAGCTCTGACTGGGGATGGCTAGCAGATGGTAACGCATTCTCGGCGTTGGGAAAGGTCTCCTTCAACTCTTGTGGTCCGAAGTTTGGTAGTCCTCCCCAACTAAGAAGCGCAGACGAGATTGATTCGCCAGGCTTCGAAGATAAACCAGTGTTTCTTGTAGTACTTTTGGGGGGTGTGCTATGACCATTAAGGTTGGCAGCTAGCAACTGCATGATCGGGTTATCAGCCAGGCATGTTAGCTGTTCTGGTTGCTCTTGCTCGAGAAGATGTAAACACTCCTGGAGTCTGGCTAAGTCCGCCTCAAGCGCCTCCAATTGTGTTCGTAGATGCCTGTCGATTTCCTGATAGTGTAACCATTGCTGGTATTGACCCATGTTGTACGATCCTGGCCTATCGCAAATACTCTGTGAAGATGTACAACCCTTGTACGAGAACAAGAAGAAGTATAGCATTGTGTTTCATCGCACGTCAACAGTTACAGTAAAAATACCTCTGTCAGGCTAATCCTGCGCGTTCCATAGCCGTATTATGCGAGATACGCAATAAGATGCCGATGATGATGAAGTTCGCGATGATCGAGCTCCCCCCATAGCTCAGGAACGGCAAAGGTAAGCCGGTTAATGGCAGGAACTTCATATTTCCTGCGACGATAACTAACGTTTGTACGGCAAAGATCGAGGTCAGCCCGGCAGCCAGCAACTGGTTAAACGCATCGCTTGCCTCCATCGCAATGCGAAATCCACGATAGATGATCAGGAGGTAGATTGCAATAATTGCAAATAGCCCCGCCAGCCCAAACTCTTCACCTAAGGCCGTGAATACCATGTCGGATTGTGCCACTGGCACAAATTGTCCTGCATGTCCAAGGCCAAAACCAGCTCCAAGAATGCCACCGCTCGCGAGCGCGATGATGCCCTGCACGATCTGGAAGGCTGAGCTTTTTGCCAAAGTCAGGGTCTGCTGTGTCCAGTTTTGCCAGTTCACAACATCAAGCGTTACTGCAACGAAGCGCAATTGCACGTAATTAAATAGCTTGAAACCGATAAAGCCCAGGGCCGCGAACACTAACAGGCCTCCAATCACATAGGATAGTTTCCCGCTGCCAAGATACAGCATGCACAAGAAAATACCATAGATCAGGAGCGCGAGACCGAGTTCGCGTATGACTAAGAATAACAGCAGCGACATTGCTAGCATGAGCATAATTGGCCCTAGCTGGCGCAATGGCGGTAGGCGCAAAGGTCCAAGGCGGAAATTCCCTTCCATCAGCACATCCCGGTTCTCACTTAAGTAGGCGGCGAAGAAGATCACAATGAATATTTTCAACAGTTCTGACGGCTGGAGGTTAAAAGGGCCAAAATTCAACTGGTCGTGCGTTGGGCTGTCCAGGTTCCTCACGCGTAATGCGTTCACTATCGTAAATGCCACCAGTATAATTCCGAACGTTGCCCATGTATATTTGTAACGCTCCAGCCAGTTCATGTTTCGCAAACCAAATACTGTTGCGACGCATATAAGCAGGCCCAGCAACACCCACACCAGTTGACGTGTACCAAGCAAAGGATCACCTACATCTGGCCCAAGCCTCATCGCCATCAATACGCCGATACCGCTCATTAGGCCCACAAGTGGTAAAAGTACCTGATCGGCCCTGGGGAAGAAGATGCTGAGCAGGAAGTTCATAGCGAACAAGGCTGCGATCAGACCGAACACTGGTATAAGGTCGTGAACTGTAAATGGAATGGATAACTGATTCGTATGAATGTTTGACTGGTGTAATGATGACTGGTGTGACTGCACGATCAGCAACTGGGCCATCTCTAGCACCAGGATCATAAAAGGAATAATGAGTAGCCACAGTTCCCTCCACCGGTAGCGCCTTAATCCTCGAGGAGATACACTTGCCATCAGTTAAAACCTCGCTTACTGGGCCAGCTTGAAACGAATGAAGCCGACCTGAATAATATCGCCGAACCTGGCTGCAAGAGCGTCACTCGCAGGCTGATTATTCACATATGTTCCGTTGGTACTGCCTGCATCCTGCACAAACCATGCCCCATTACGGAACCAGAGCCGCGTATGTTCACTCGAAATGAAATTATCCGTCAGCTGGATTGTATTGGTAGGACCCCGGCCAATCGTGGTTTGTGGCATCAAATCAAAGCGTGTCCCTGGAAGGATGGTACTGGGACCACTGTCGACCACAATCAGGTGTCCGATAACAGGTGGTGCCTTAACTCCCGGATTCTCACTTGCCACAGCCGTCTTGCGCAAATCGCGTGTAATAGCAATCACCACCTGCATTAAAAAGAGGTAGAGTAAAACGATTAATAGCAATCGCAAGATCAATAAAAAGACATCCAAAGTCATAACTCGCGACCCTTACCTTCTCTCGAAGAAAAAATCATAACTGCCAATAGTGAAGCGATCACCGCTGCGTAAGGTATGCTGGCGCAGATGCGGTGTACCATTGACAGTTATGCCGTTGGTACTCCCAAGATCAAAAATGGTAAATTGTCCGTTCGGCTGATATTTTATTTGAGCATGATAACGTGAAACGCGCTTATCTTCGACAATAATATCATTGGTAAGTTGACGTCCGATATTGACGACCGGTTTATCAATGCGATAGACCTTTTGTGCCATCTGTGGCAAACGAATAGTCAGCCATGCCTGTGGCAGAGGTACTCCTTGTGAGTATCCTCCTGGTAATACTGCTGATGAACTGGGATTGTTAGGTGAACTGACCACGGGGGCTGCTCCACCCTGAAATCCAGTTGAACTACCGGGTGAAACCGCAACATTCGGCATACCTGGTAGTTGTTGTCCCGGGGGTAGCTGTGCTCGCAATTGCGCTAACTGCTCCGCACTGAGAGCCTGGGTTGCCATCCCTCCGCCTTCTATATTCGTCCCATCCCCCGCTGCGACAGCATGCTGGCGATCCAGCAACTGCGCTTCAATGTGAACGACGCCCGAACGCAATTCGCTGCTGGCATGCAAACGCAATACCGGCATAGCCCTTAGCGTATAATGCCGCTGGCGTGCTATTTGAACCAGGTGATCCTGCCACCCCTTTTTCAAAGTGGCCTCTATAGGAACTAATTGCTGATGATCTTTAATGCTGAGATAGATGTCGTAGACATCAGGAGCCAACCTCCGCCCTTCGCCCTGCAACAGAATGCTATCCTCCATAGCACGCTCCAATTTGCGGGCCACCTCGGCCGGCTGTAGCTTTGACGGAAAGAGAAACGCAAAAGGGCCTTCCACTATATGCTGCATGAATGATTCAACTTTAGAGAGTGGATTCTGGCGAACCTTCACGCTGCTCACACTTCCTTTTGGAATATCTGGCGTGCTTGTTGCACATCAGACGTAATCTGAGCCTTCAACGCATCGATGCCTGCAAAACGTCGCTCATCACGCAGGCGTGCGATGAGGTCTAACGTAATATGCCGATCATAAAGATCAAGATCAACATCAAGCAAATGCGCCTCTACCAATCGTTTTTGTCCATCGAATGTCGGACGTATCCCGATATTCACCACACTATTATAGACGGGATTGTCATATATACCGTCACGTTCTAACATGGTTCCTCGATGCACGCGTGCGACATATACACCATTAGCGGGCAGCAGCTTGTATGGTTCGGGCAGCAAATTCGCCGTTGGAAATCCTATAGTTCTCCCGCGTTGATCGCCTTTCACGACCATACCACTTATAATCACTGGATGCCCCAATAATGCATTTGCCTCGCTAATGTTCCCTTCGCGTACCAGCGTGCGAATGCGTGTGCTGCTGATGCGCTCGTGATCTGCCGCCTCCAGTTGGATGGGCTGTACAACGATATCATGCTCTTGACCATAATGCTGAAGGAAGTTAATATCTCCCATTCTGTTATGTCCAAAGCTGAAATCGGAGCCGACCACCATCCCTCGAATAATAAAACGCTCCCGCAAGCAGTCCAGGAAGTCATTTGCGCTCAGTTTTGCCACTTCCGGCGTAAAACTGATTACCATACTGTCAGAAATATGACCATATCTATCGGTCAGCGCCAGTTTCTCTTCTAGCGTTGTCAGGCATTGCAGATCGATATCCGGTCGCACAACCAGTAGGGTATGCGGAACGAACGTCACTATGACTGGCTTTGCGTTCAATCCATGCGCCAGGACACGCAAATCTTGCATCAAGCGCTGGTGTCCTTTGTGTATACCATCGAAGTTGCCGATGGTGATTGCAATCGGATCGTTTGCTGATAAAGTTGTTACATATTCCATTTTGAGCTTAATAAGTAACCTTTGCTATTCCTTGGCTAATAGTACCACAGCTAACAATTACAGGCAATAACGTTAGTTTCAGTTCAGGCCTCACTCGAGTTGTTGAACACCTTTTTTGGTTGCCACACCTCCTGCTCTAAATCCCACTCAGCAATAGCCAGAAGATACCCATTGACATCATAAACACGTGCCAATTGCTCAATCCCTTGTATTTGCCCTGCTTGGATCCTGAAAGCATTTCCATGCTTTACTCGTTCAGTGGTTTCAGCATCGAGCACAAGCACGGGATACTGTTCAAGTGCCTTATCTATCGGATAGAGATACTGTCGTACCGCATCCGAATGAACGGCATCAGCAAGTTGCTCTAAAGTGATACTCTCTGATAACGGGAACGGGCCGCTGCGTGTTCTGATGAGCGAATCGAGATAGGCATAGCAACCAAGCTGCATACCGAGATCATGGGCCAGAGAGCGGATATACGTCCCTTTACTGCACTCGATAGCAAGTGTCAGGCGGGGTGGATTCCAGTTAATTACATCGAGTGAGTAGATGACAATAGCGCGTGGTTCTAAGGCAATCTCTTCTCCTGCGCGTGCCCGTTTGTATGCTGGCTGTCCCTGAAGCTTAATAGCAGAGTAGAGGGGTGGCACCTGCATTTGAGAATCGAGAAAATGCGGAAGTATCTCTTCGATTTTGCTTAGAGTCAGGTCTGTTGTACTTGCTGTGCGTGTGATGGTGCCTTCCGCATCGTAGGTATCTGTGGCGGCACCGAAGACAATCTTTGCCTGGTACGCCTTACCGCTTTCGCTTAAATATTCGGCGATGCGTGTTCCCTGGCCTACGCAGATAGGCAGGACACCGCTTGCGGCAGGATCGAGCGTGCCTGCGTGTCCAACACGCTTCTGTTTGAGGAGCTTGCGTATTTTCGCCACGACATCATGCGAGGTCAACCCCGTGGCTTTATTGATGTTGAGTATGCCATCCATCAGCATCCCATCTCTTTTTCCAATTCGGCTATTACCAGGGCAGTGGCTTCCTCAATCGGTAGATGAAATGTGGCTCCGGCGGCGCGAGGATGACCTCCGCCAAGGCCATTGCTTATCTGCTGGCAGATTTCGGCAGCATTATAAGGAGCGGCACAACGCAGGCTGAGCCGTGTTATATTGGGGTCACCGTAGCTCTTCAAGAAAGCAGCTACCTGCACCCCTTCTATGTCACGCAGCAGACTGGAGGTGTTGTCGTCCATCTCTGAGGTAGCGCCTGCTGCGGCTAAAGTGGCGTCGGTGGCCTGTGACCAGATCAACCGTCCATCGCAGGAAGTACGTGCATTCACGAGGATCATTGACTGGAATCGCACCTGCGCCAGGGGATGCGTGCGATAAATGGGTTGGACCACCGTTTCCGGTATGGCTCCAGCGCGTAGCAACTCTGCCGCTACTTCAAGACAACGGGGTGTTGTGTTGGTGAATTGAAACGAACTTGTGTCAGTAATCAAGCCTGTTAGCAAGCACAGCGCCGCGTCGCGATCCAGTGGCAATCCTGCTTGCTGCTGGAAAAGCAACACAAGTTCGGCAGTAGCTGCTGCTTTAGGGTCGATAATGTTGACCTCTCCGCAGCCGCTGCTGCTGATATGGTGATCTATATTGATAATGAGAGCATTGTCTAAAAATGCTTGGTGCTCTTCATACAGGCGACCCAAACGCCTTAACTCGCCAGTATCCAGGACAATGACAAGGTCAAAGGATTCGTCGCCGAGCGTTTGTTGCAGCGTCTCAATCCCAGGAAGGAACGAGAGGTTTCGCGGCGCTGCATGGGCACAGGCGGGAACACAAGTTTTGCCCAGCAGGCGTAATATATGGGCCATGCCCAACGCCGAGCCAATGCAGTCGCCGTCGGGAAATTCGTGTGCAAGCAAAGCGATGCTCTGCGCGGGCTGTAGCAGGCCAAGCGCCTGCTGGATCAGCATAGGATCAAGCTGTGAATCTAAGGAGCGCGCATCCTCACTCATTGCTTCCACCGCTCGTTGTCTTTTCATCCTCGACCTGGCGAATAAGCTCAAGGATTCGCGAACCCTGTTCAATCGATGTATCCAACTTAAAAACCAACTCTGGCATGTAACGTAGCACCAGGCGGCTGGCGAGTTCATGACGCAAAAAACCTGTGGCATGTTTCAGCGCTCGAATCGTAGCCGCCTGCTCCTCCTCGGTGCCAAGGACGCTTATATAGATCTTGGCATGACGCAGATCGCCGCTAACGCCGACATGCGTAATGCTGGCGAATCCCACCCGCGGATCTTTCACACGAGTACGCAGCAAATCGCTGAGTTCTACTGCGATCAATTCGCCAAGTTTCTCTTGCCGGTGTGGATTTGGCATACATCTACTACCTTCTACGCACCCGGTTTGACACGCTCTTGCGCATACACTTCGATAATGTCGCCTACCTCGTACTCATCGAAATCGTCGAGCACGATGCCACACTCGTAGCCGGTAGCGACCTCGCGTACATCGTCTCTACCTCGACGCAGTGAGGCAATTTTGCCATCGTAGACCCTCTCTTTTTTGCGTTCAATGCGGGCTTGTGCGGAACGCGTTATCTTACCGTCCAGGACGCGACAGCCGGCGATTACAGTAGTTTTCCCTGCCTTGAAGATTTGCTGTACTTCGGCATGTCCCTCGATGACCTCGCGGTAAGTCGGTTCCAGCATACCTGTCAGAGCAGCCTGGATATCATCAAGCAGCTTATAAATGATATTATAGTAGCGGATTTCGACATTTTCTTTTTGTGCCAGGCGCTGGGCTGCCCCATCAGCTTTGACATTGAAGCCGATAATAACGGCCTCGGAAGCTCCCGCCAGGTGTACATCGGTCTCGTTGATGTTACCGATACCTTCGTGAATCAGGCGAACCTTCATATTCTCATCGCCAATTTTACTGAGCGAGTTTTTAATGGCTTCGGCTGAACCCTGCACGTCGCACTTGAGCACGATGTTCAATTCCTTGACATTGCCCTCTTGCATCTGCATGTAGAGGGTGTCGAGACTGACTTGGCCAAGTGGCGCGGTCTCGCTTCTGCGCTGTTCTGCAATCCTCGTGGCCATTTGCCTGGCTGTGCGCTCATCGGCCACCACTTCAAGACGATCACCCGCTTGCGGTACTTCGGGCAATCCCAGTAAACTCACTGGAGTGCTGGGAGGTGCCTTCTGGATGCGCTTGCCCCGGTCGTTGAACATCGCACGTACCTTGCCCGCCATGGAACCAACCACAATATTGTCGCCCATTTTGAGCGTACCCTGTTGGATGAGCACTGTCGCAGTGGGACCTGTATTTTTTTCAAGTTTTGCTTCGATGATAACCCCGGTTGCAGGTCGATTGGGGTTGGCCCGGATATCCTGCACTTCGGCTACCAGCAAAATCATTTCCAGTAGATCATCAATGCCTGTGCCTCTGCGTGCCGAGACTGGTACGCAGATCACTTCACCGCCGTACTCTTCAATTACCACCCCTATGTCATACAGTTGCTGTTTGACGAAATCAGGGTTGGCATCGGGCTTATCTATTTTGTTCAGCGCAATAATGATGGGCACTTTAGCTGCCTGAGCGTGATCGATTGCTTCGCGTGTTTGTGGCATCACACCATCGTCAGCCGCTACTACGATCACTGCAATGTGGGTGACCTGCGCCCCTCGTGCTCGCATGGCAGTAAATGCCTCGTGACCGGGAGTGTCCAGGAATGTGATTTTCTTGCCATTGATTTCAACCTGGTACGCGCCGATGTGTTGAGTAATGCCACCAGCTTCGCTTGCCGCGACCTTGGTTTTGCGAATGGTGTCGAGCAGGGTGGTTTTGCCGTGGTCGACATGACCCATGATGGTGACGACCGGGGGGATAACAACCGTGTCGTCCTCGTCACGTGTAGCCATCATGGCTTCATTAGCCGAGAGTCCGCCACTGGTGCGCTGTACCGCTGGCGTTATAGTAAATGCGCTCGGACTTGGCTCGAAGCCAAGGTCTTTCGCGACTAGCGCGGCCTTTTCGTAATCAACAACCTGGTTGATACTGGCGAAAACACTGTGTTTGATGAGACCCCGAATAATTTCATTGGGGGTCGCTTGCGTCAGGTCCGCCAGGTCTTTCACGACAATCTGGGGCGGAATCGAGATTGGACCCGTTGGTTTCTCTTTGACCACGGGGGCGCGCCGTTCCACCGGTCGTTGCACATGTGTGCCAGGCCGTGTGCCAGGACGAGCAGTAGTAGGATGCCCCTGTCCGCCTTGACGATTTCCGCCCGGTGTCGTACTACCCGGTCGTGTGCCAGGACGCGCGGGCGCGCCAGCAGGGTAGGCGGTACGCTGCCCAGGAAAAGCCGTTCCACCGTTGCGTTGCCCCGGAGCCGGACGCTGAGTCGAAGGCTGGCGTGAACCATCAGGAGCCGGACGCTGGGTCGAAGGCTGGCGCGAACCATCGGGAACTGGACGTTGAGTTGAAGGCTGGCGCGAACCATCGGGAACTGGACGTTGGGTCGAAGGCTGGCGCGAACCATCGAGAGCCGGACGCTGGGTAGGTGTAGTGCGCTGAGTAGACGCAGAACGAGACTCGGGAGCGATTGGCGTTTTCGCTCTTTCGGATGTGCTCTGGGTACGCGCCGCAGGCGCTGCATTTGTAGCTGATGTGGTACGGCGCTGAGCCGTGGGTTTCGCTCCCTGTTCCTGGCTACTGGGTGTGGCGCTCTCTGTTTTTGAGCGGGCGTTCGTCCGACTGTGTGTCGTAGTTGTTTTCACCTGCTCGTTTGCATCTGGGGTATCAGATGTATCTCTCATGAAGAAGACCCCCTTCTATCTAAGAATACGCCACTTATACTTGTTCCAATGCCTGATGCTCTGGAGTGTTGACACTTCCTTAGCATTGGTTTCAAGATGTGGCGGAAATCTCTCTTCACAGCCACAAAAAAGGGCTGTCATCTTCCCTTTGGGAAGAGACAGACCCTCGCGTTGGTGCAGTACCAGGCATTCTATTCGTCTGCGCTCTCTGGCGTAGTTGCTATGTTTAACAGGTCATAGCTGTCGCTCCGCAAACATTGCCAAAACTGCCCTCCAAACGGTGGGCTGTGCCTCTATCAAGAGTAGAGAAAAAATGACTCATAAGGTTTGTTTCAATCCTCATCCAACCCAAGAGCTGGATGCCATTGATCCCATAATTAAATTAAAAAAACTCCAAACTTCCTATCATCTGGAATGTGACTGCTACCATGTAGGAGTGTTCCTTACGGATACCTACTTTAGTATAGCCCACATTGTTTATAATTGCAACAAATGATTAATTGCCGGGGTACGTTCCAAATTCTTGCCCGTAGGGACCCGATTGATCGCGTAAACCTAATCCCTGGGTAGTGTCGCAATAAAGGCATCCAGTCCGGTCCGATCTTCCTCCGACAACGTCAGTTCGAATTCCTGCTCGAGACGCTTTTTCTTCATCGCGTTTTCCCAGCACGAAAGCCGCGCGCAGAGATAAGCGCCGCGCCCCGATTTCTTACCGGTTGGGTCGATCACAACATGCCCGTCCGGGGTACGAACGACACGCAACAGCTCGCGCTTTGGCTTGTTTTCCCGGCACGAAACGCAAGTGCGCAGGGGAACATGCTTTGGCCGTTTTGTCTTAGTAATTCCTGTTTTGGCCATAGTCGCGTTCCTTACTCTTCATAGTCAAGCTCTTGTGTGTTACGCTTGCCGCCTCCACGCTGATGGTGCGAGCGTCTTGATCCACCCTCGCCACGATCGCCACGATCATAGCGACTTTGGGAACGTTCGCGATCTCCTCGTTCGCGTCGGCCACCGCTGTGGGTTGGCGCAAACTCGCGTCTCTCTTCAAATTGCTCTTCGTAGACTTCGCCCTCGATGGGTTTCATGACATCAACGCGCCAGCCTGAGAGTTTGGCTGCGAGCCTGGCATTTTGTCCATCTCTACCTATAGCAAGTGAGAGTTGTCTCTCGGGTACAGTCACCAGTGCAGTATGATCTGATTCGCGCAGTTCGACCCGCAGTGGTTTCACCGGGCTAAGTGAATTTGCTACGAAGTTAGCAGGATCAGAGCTCCATTGGATAATATCGATCTTCTCTTCGTTGAGTTCATGCACGATATTATTGATACGCGAACCACGCACACCAACACATGATCCAATCGGATCTAACCCTTCTTGTCGTGCAACAACCGCAACCTTCGAGCGGCTGCCAGGTTCTCGTGCAATAGCCTTTATTTCGACGGTACCCTCGTAGATCTCTGGTACTTCAGATTCGAATAAGCGACGCACAAGGTCACGATGGGTGCGTGAAACCATGATCTGGAGCATACGGCCCTGGATACGACGCACATCATAGACGTAGACCCGTAATCGCTGGCCTACACGATAGTGTTCAGTGGGAACCTCCTCACCTGGAAGCATGACACCTTCTACTCGTTCCGCTTTATCGAAATCGAGTAGCCAGCCACGGACCGGGTCTTTGCGAGTCATCGTACCAAGGCGAATTTCGCCGACCCAATCTTTCAGTTGCTCGTAGAGGTGTTCATGTTCAGCCTCGCGGATGCGTTGTAATATGACCTGCTTGGCCGTTTGTGCCGGAATACGTGCGAAGATGAACGACGAATCAACATCTATAGTTTGTCCAAGCGCCGCCCGAGGATAGAGGCGCTGCGCTTCCGCCAGGGAAATCTCATCGTTGGGGATGGTTACCTGTGCCACGACCCGTTTGGCCGCCCATACACGTACCTCGCCGTTTTTATCTACCTCTATGCGAATATTCTCTCCACCACCGAAACTCTTGCGGTAGGCTGATAGGAGAGCCGTGGCAACTGTTTCCATTACCACTTCGCGGGGTAGACCTTTCTCGGCAATCAATTGCGCGATAGCAGCCTGAAATTCGCTCCTCATATGCCTTACTCCTCCCGCTGATCGTCCAGGTAGACACTAACAAAACATCATTTTTTCGAGTGCAAAAAGCCCCTGGCAAACAGAAAAGTGGGGATCACCCACTTTTCTCAAAGGTTTTATCTATTCTACGTTAATTATATCACATTCTGATTCTTAAATCAATAAGAATGCAAACCGCTGGCAGTCTTCTCAATACTACTCATAAGGTTTGTTACACTACATAAAACAAAAATTGGAATACTTTCTATTCCCCTTATCTAGCTCGTTTTTCTTATTAGCTGTGTAACTATTCAGGACTGCTCGCCGCCTGCGGCGGCTCTCCCAGGTCTGGAGTGGGTGCGGGCTGTGCAGCCGCAGGCTGCACAGCCCGCACCCACTCCAGACCCCTGGCGAACTGCCGTAGGCAGTGAGGAGTCAAGCAGCGGGGAGACCTGAATAGTTACTTAGCTGTTTACCTGGATTGCCCTCACTTTCATCAACTTTTGTATAGCTCTGAATTCGTAGCATTCCCCCCTTGACAAACTAATGATATTAGTTTAATATCTATGTATATTAGTCAATAAGTTAAAGTAATTAGTAGAAAGGATACATCAAACCATGAAAGTGACAGCTTCTAGCAACAACCTTTTTCAATTGACCCACCTTGGTGCCATCAACTGCTACCTGGTACGCGAGGATGATGGCTTCACGTTGATCGACACAGGCTGGCCTGGCAGCCAGGCGCAGCCGATTGTGCGGGAGGCACACAAGCTGGGTCTCCCGATTGTACGCATCCTGTTGACCCATGCCCACATCGATCATGTTGGCTCACTGGACGCACTGCATGACGCGCTGCCCAATGCCCAGGTAGCTATCAGCGAGCGAGACGCGCGTTTTCTGTCCGGCGATAAGAGCCTGGACCCCTCCGAGCCGCAGGTACGCCTGCGCGGCGGCTATACCGTCTGCAAAACGAAGCCGGCGCTCCTGCTGCACGAAGGAGATCGTGTCGGCTCCCTCGAAGTGATTGCCACGCCAGGACATAAAGGCCTGGCCCTGGAGAGTGCGCGCAAATTGCTGGCGCTCAAGCCCTCCATGCTAGACGTAGGACATGGTCGCATGCTCAGCCAGCCCCAGGAGGCCATAGAGCGCGCCATCCGTGTCATGGAACGGTCTCTGGCCAAAGAGGATAGGAAACAGTCGCATGTCGCGTAGAGCGGGTCTGGATCAGGCGAGCGTCGTGGAGGCCGCGGTGAAGCTGATAGACGAGGAAGGCATCGAACAGCTTTCTCTGGGCCGCCTTGCAGAGCGTTTAGGCGTACGCACGCCCTCCTTGTACAATCATGTCGCGGGACTGTCCGGACTCAAGCACGACCTGGCGCTCTACTGCTTGCACGATTTGCTTGATCGCGTCCTGCACGCGACCGTCGGTAAAGCACGCGCGGAAGCCATTTTCGCGCTCGCCAATGCCTACCGAGCCTATGCCGGGGAAGTGCCCGGGCGCTATGCTCTCACGCTGCAAGCACCCGATCCTGCCGATCAGGAGGTGCAGGCCATCGCGCAACAGATTGTAGATGTTATCCGGGCCGTGCTTGCGCCATACAGACTCAGCGAGGAAGATGCTATTCACGCAATACGCGGCCTGCGCAGCCTTGTTCATGGCTTTATCTCGTTGGAAATGGCGGGCGGCTTCGGTATGCCAGTAGACCAGGATGCAAGTTTCCACTGGCTTATCAACCTGTATATCGCGGGACTTGAGCAGAAAGCCCGCTCTCTGTAATGCGCCCATGATAAGACAGCTACTAAAGAAAGGAATGAGAGATATGGCTCTCACGGTAATCAAAAACGCGAACCTGGCGTTGAGCTTTTTCCTGGAACTGTGCGTCCTGGTTGCACTGGGGTATTGGGGTTTCCAGACTGGGCAGGGAACGATCGCTAAGATCGGACTCGGCATTGGCGCTCCAGTGGTGGCTGTGGTGGTGTGGGCCCTGTTCGGAGCGCCGAATGCAGCGTGGCGGCTGCAAGGTCCCTGGTTCCTGATCCTGCAAGTGGTCTTCTTCGGCTCAGCCGCTGTGGCCCTCTTTACCGCTGGCCAGCGTGTGTTGGGCGTGGCATTCGCGCTGGTCTTTGTACTCAACTGCACGCTGATCTATGCGTTGGCGCAGTAAAGGTATTGCTGGATACGAGCAGAGTGTATCATATGATTTCTATGGCCTGTCCTGTCCCTCCGGGCTTTTCGATACAGACGATGCCGGTCACCACCTGAACAGTGTGAGCAGTGAAGACAATGGTGAGTCTATTGCTCCAACTGCTTCTTGGACCAGACTGGAGAAAGCTCTGACTCCTTGTGAGTAGCAGGGTACTTGTGATAGCTCACCATGTTTCTGAGCAGCTTCCCAAGGGCTGCTCCAATACCTGCTACTTTCTTCACTTCTGGCTGGCCGTTATGCTGTTCAGCCATGCTCTTTTGCATGTCCATGCGATAGCGAAGGAAATGGCCGAAGAGCTGATTTGATGGGTCCATGATTTCTCCTACTATTGTGCTGAAAAAATGTGAATGTGTCGCATAATACTCCCATCTCCTTTGTCATTAACTGCGTGAAAAGCTCCACTCTTGTCATCGCCGCGCCACAACCTTCGCATCTCCTCACTCGTTGCCAGTAGCTCATCCAGCGCCCCTTCAGCATCGATCTTGCCGTCCTTGAGCACAATGATATGATCGGCACGTTGCAGCGCCGCCCGACGATGAGTCACTACCAGGCAGGTAGCATCTTCGCGCTCAAAAACCCGTTCCCACAGAGCACGCTCGGTCTCGACATCCAGCGCGCTCGACAGATCATCGAAGACCAGCAGTTCGGGATCGCGTACAAACATACGTGCGGCGGCCGTGCGTTGTGACTGTCCACCCGAGAGGCGAATCCCTCTGGGACCGATGACCGTCGCCAGGCCATTGGGCATATTCTGCACATCTTTCCCCATCACAGCCGAGTGCAGCGCCTCAGGCAGATCGGCACGGTTTTCGGGAATGCCTAGCAGGATATTGTTGGTGAGCGTATCGCTGAACAGGCGCGGGATCTGAGCTGTGTAAGCGCTATAGGGCGGCTTGAAAAAGTTGGCCGGGTCGCTGACCTGCTGCTCGTTCCAGTAAATCTCGCCAGCCTCCTTCTGCAACAGGCCCAGCAACGTACGCAGCAGTGTTGTCTTGCCCGAGCCGATGCGCCCGGTAATCACCGTAAAGGAGCCGCGTTTGATTCGCAGATCAATATCGCTGATCCCGTTTTCTGTGTCGGGATGGTGATACGTGAGCCCTTGCACTCTTAGCGTCTCCAGCCGATGTGCGGGCGTTTTTTCGCTATAGGTCAGTGCTGGTAACTGATCTCGCTCATAGACCGGAGCGTGCTTCATCAACACCTGGGGCGCTTCATCCGGGATAAGCTCGATCATGCGCTCAATCGATACTTCCTGGTTTTTATAGTCAGCTATAAAAGAGCCCCAATGAGCGGGAATGTTGGTAGTAAACCAGAGATAGTAGATGAAGAGCGCGAAATCACCTACTGTAAAGGTTTTGTTCGCCATCGCCTGCCCAGCCATCAGCAGGATGACACCAATGCCAAACGTGACCGCATGGTCGCTGATGGAGGAGAGCAGATCGTTGAATACTCTGGCCCGCACCACCGCCTTGCGACGCACATGGTTGAGTGCATGCAGGTGCCCAACCATGTCGCACTCTGCATGAGCAATCTTCACAGCCTGTACCGAAGCGAAAAGTTCTCCCAGAAATCCGGTGACATGTCCGGTCGCCACCCGGTTGGCGTGAGTATACTGATGGATGCGCTCCCAGGCTATGCGTGACGCCAGGATCGTAACCGCCAGCGGCAGGAAGATGACCAGCGTGATCGTCAGATTGATGCGCGCCATAATGCCGATAGCAATCAACGCCGCAACGTTTTGTCCAATGATATCCGGCAGCCAGGTCGGGAAATCGCAGGTTTCATCGACATCATCCTGGAAACGGTTAATGGTGTCACCCACTGCAACAGGGAAGGTTTTCGCTCCCGGTCGCCGCAGGATGCTGGCAAACAAGTTAAAGCGCACCAGCCCACCAGTAGTGTAGAGGAAGGTCCAATAACTCCAGATCTCGCCGAAGGATGTGGCGTATCGTACCAGTTCTATCGAGACATAGAGCGCGATCAACCCCCATAAGCCAATGGTGGCCGGAGCTGCCCCTGTGATCGTATCAAAGACGCTTTTTTCGATCAACCCTGGTACCACCTGAAGCACGCAGAAAGCTATATGAAAGACGCTATAAACAGTATATGGCCAGGGGCGATATTTGATCAGATTCCAGTTAAAAGGCCATACCTTGATGACACGCTCTGATGGTTGTGCCATTATGCCAGTATCTCCTCTAGTCCAGTCTGGAGTAGACTGTAGAAACGTGAATTGGGATCGCTGGCCAGCGTCATGCGTGGACCATACTCGATAACGCGCCCGTTTTCCAGAATCATAATCTCATCGGCACGCTGTACCGTTTGCAGACGATGTGCGATCACAATGCCCGTGCGATCCTGTAACAGACGATCCACTGCCTGCTCCAGTCGCTGTTCGGTAGCAGGGTCCAGCCGCGATGAAGCCTCATCCAGAATGACAAGCTCCGGATTTTTCAGGAACACGCGAGCGAACGCCAGAAGCTGGGCCTCGCCAGCCGAGAGCGACTGTCCACCAGCAGCCAGGCGTGTATCCAGCCCCTCTGGGAGCGATTGCGCCCATTGCCAGAGATCCAGTTCCTTGAGGGCCTGCTCGATGCGCGCAGCGCTGATCTGCTGGTTGAAGAAGGTAAGATTATCGCGCACACTGGCCCGGAAGAGCTGCACATCTTGCGTAACCATGCCCACATGCTCGCGCAGTTCTTCCAGCGTCATTTCGCGGATATTCACATCGTTCAGGCAGATAGCCCCCGCGCCTGGATCGTAGAGCCGGAAAAGGAGCCGGGCAAGCGTGGTTTTGCCGCTGCCTGTATGTCCCAGCAGGCCCAGAATCTTGCCGGGCTGCAACTGGAAGGTAATATCTTCCAGGACATTTTCCTGTTGATCGTAGCTGAAGGAAACCTGGTGAAATTCGACCGCACCTCCCTGGCCTCCTCTAGCTAATCCATGGCCTTGACCATCGTGAACCTGCGGCTGCATATGCAACAATTCTTCCACACGTTCAATGCTGGCCGAAGCCCGCTGAAGATCCTGGATCTGTTTTCTGATATCTTCCAGCGGCCTGGCGAACATACCAATGTAAAACACCAGCAGATAGGCCGTACCAAGGGTGATCTGCTTCTGGCCATACAGATAGGCTCCCAGCGCCAGACCGGCCGTATAGCTGACCACATAGAGAAAATTGATGCTGAAGAATGTTGTATTACCCACAAGCCTGGCAAGGCGCGTTCTTTCGAGCAGACGACGCATCAGCGCAAAGAGGCGATGTATGACATATTGCTCGGCTCCGGCAGCTCGGATGTCCTCAGTGCCGGAGATGTGCTCCTCCAGAAAACCATAGAAATCTGCTGTCGCCTTGCGCTGCGTTGTCCAGCGTTTCACAGCGATCTTCTGAATAGCCCGTAGGATAAAGAACGCCAGGAGGCCGTAGAGCGCGAAGCCTACGCCAATGCGCCAGTCCTCGCGGAAGAGGAGTGCCAGAATACCCAGGATCAGGAGGCCGTTGCCAGCCACGTTGATCGTAAATTGTGAGAAGAAGTTGGCCAGGGCCGTTACATCGTCATCGATGCGCTCGATCAGTTCGCCGGGCGTATGTATTTTGTGGAATGGCATATCCAGTTGCAAACAGTGCAGCGTCAGGTCTTCGCGCAGAGCATTGGTGGCGCTCCATCCGGTATTTGTGGCTACAAAGGCGGAGAAGAAGGCGCTGATGCGCTGCGATACCGAGAGCACGATAAAGATCCCGGCGGCCAGCAGAAGCGTTGAGAGCTGGCTGCCAGCCTGGGTAGCGTCAATAAAAGCGCGTATCACCTGTGGATTGATCAATTGCAGTCCGATGCTTGCGAAAAGCAGGACTGCCAGCAAAACAACACGCCCCCATTGTGGTTTGAGGTACGTAACCAGTAAACGCCAGTAGGGTCTAACCTGAACAGACATAAATGTATCTGCTTCCTTTCGCTCTCGTAGCGTTGTATGTGTATCTCTTGAGTGAAACTGAGTAGGATATGCTGGAAAATGCACAGGACTAGCCTGTGATTCTGTCTGGTGGGGAATGGTGATGCGGGAAGCAAAGGAATGTTGCCGTTTAAAAAACAGGCAGGCGAAAAAAACCCTTTGCGACTAAGCGGGCCGATGACTGAAGATGCAAGGGAAAGCCATAGATAGAAAAGAGTTATCTATGGTGTGCTGAGAAAGGTTCTGGTCGCATGAGAGAGGATAGCACATCAATAAGACCTCTCCTGAAAAACGACCGATTCAGTTATAGATGTGGCTCACTTAGTTTGGCAACCCCATTAAAGTGTTTGCTAACATGGTGAACGTACCTCCGTAAATGTTATAAGACCATGATAACATGGGGTTGAGCAAAATGCAAGCTCGAAGAGGAGCCATCCCAGGGCTTTCTGGGGAAGAGAGAGGCCCCAAACAAGGAGCGCCCATTCCTCCCCCGCTTGAAAGCAAGGGGCTTCCTGGGCCGTTTCCTGTGAGAAAGAAGACTGGCCATCAGCCCTGGATCGATAAACTCTTGACAACCACCCTATTTGTAACTATACTAGTTACAAATAGATGAAAGGACAGATGCACCCATCGCTACCAACACCCAGTTCGCTATCGCCATTCATATCCTGACACTCCTCGCCCAGGCGGGCAAGGAAGTATTAACATCGGAGGCCATGGCCGGCAGCGTCAATACCCACCCCGTGTTCATCCGTCGCATCCTCGGCCTGCTCAGCCGCGCCGGGCTGGTGGCTTCACAACCGGGTGTAGGCGGAGGCTGGCGACTGTTGCGCGACCCGGCTTCCATCACACTGCTGGAAGTCCACCGGGCCGTTGACGAAGAGCATTTGCTCTCCATGCATCACAGCCAGCCCAATCCTGAGTGCCTGATTGGCAGGAACATCCAGCGCACCCTCACCGTCTACTTCGGCGAGGCAGAACGGGCATTCGAGCAGGTCCTGGCAGGACAGACCATCGCCCAGGTTCTCAAGACCGCCAGCGAAGATTCTGCCCTTCGCGCGCGGTAACAACGCATCTCTTTTTTACCTCTATTTGCAATCAACATAGTTACAAATAGGCAGGTGGAACTTGCACATGACACTACAGGCTCCGCCCGCGCTCACACAATCGGAAAGGAACATCTCGTGAACATCGTCGTTTATGGTGCCAGCGGCATGATCGGCCAGCGCATCACCCAGGAAGCGCTCAATCGCGGCCACAAGGTGACGGCCATCGTCCGCAATCCATCACGTTTCACCCTCACTAACCCGAACCTGACCATCAAAGAGGGCAATATCCTCGATCCCAACGATGTCGCCCGGACAGTAGCCGGGCATGACGCAGTGATTAACGCTACCAGGCAGTCGGCAGACCCGCCAGGTCAGACGTATGCCGACGCAGCCCATGCTTTAATCGATGGACTGACTCGCGCCGGAGTCCGCCGCCTCATCGTCGTTGGCGGCGCGGGCAGCCTGGAGGTCGCTCCTGGCCTGCAGCTTGTCGATACACCCAATTTCCCGGCAGCATGGCGCCCTGGGTCACTGGCTCTTCGTGATGCGCTGGCCGTCTATCGCACCGCCGACCTTGACTGGACATACTTCAGCCCTGCAAACCGCATCGCCCCAGGCGAGCGCACCGGTCATTACCGCGCGGGAACTGACCAGCTTGTGACCGACGAAAAAGGGGAGAGCCGCATCTCCGTCGAAGATTACGCTGTTGCTCTTATCGATGAGCTGGAAACGCCTCGCTTCGTCCGCCAACGCTTCACCGTGGCATACTAAGACTTTGCTGGCGAATGACAGTGGAAGTGTAAGAGGGCGAGAACATAGAGCAACCCGCAGCGGGCGACCACCAGGGTCCTTGCACGGGTAGGTTTTGTATGCATCCCCGTGTGCAGCCTCTTCACTACAGTTGCACTTTTTAGCTGAGCAATAACACTCTTCAGGAACTAAACTGACGAACAGGATGAGATCATATCGCTCGTACATGGGAAATACATACGTTGACAAGAAGGAGTGAGCAAGGGTACACTGTAAGGACAACTCTTCTTTGCTTGCACCATCCGAAGGAGGTCGTGATGCCTGTTGAAATGGCAGGAGGAAATCCGTGGCTGAGATGCCCACGGGTGGATTCTGCCTTGTTTTAGAGCATGTTTTCTTGTAGAACAGGTGTCACTGCTCTTCAGTGTGTTCCGAACTGTGGGTATGTAGAATATGTGCCCACGGTTCTTCGTTTTTTTAAGCATTTTTGCAACAGAAACGGTCGTGGGTCTGAGAAACTCACGACCGTTTCTGTTGCTCTTTTGTAAGGAGGATTTCTATGTGGCAAGGAACTGTCGTCTCTATTCATATTGCTAGTGCCGCAGGATCGCCGATGTTGCCGGTTCATTCGATTCGTGCCCTGACGGGGAAAGGATTAGAAGGGGACCGCTACTTCAAAGGAGAGGGCTTTTACTCCTGGTTTCGCGGTCCCCTGCGAGAGGTCTCGCTCATTGAGGCAGAAGTCCTTGAGAGGTTAGCGCATGATCACCATCTTATTCTCGAACCAGGGGAGACGAGGCGCAACATCGTCACGCAGGGAGTGCCTCTGGGACACCTGATCGGGCGAACCTTTCGTATTGGCCCGGTTCTTCTCCGTGGGGTCGAGATCTGTGAGCCGTGCCAACACCTTGTAGAGGTCACCGGAAAAAAGCCCTTACTCTCATCGCTGCTCCATCGCGGAGGCTTGCACGCTCAGATCATGACCGATGGCATCATTGCGATTAGCGATGCCATCCAGCCAGTGGAGGCTCCACTGTGACTTGTTAAAGGAGCAGAGAGTGAAGCACCAAAAGCATGGCACACCCCACGCATTGCGCAACGAGGTTGTTGAAGAGCTAAACACTGCTTTGGTGCGCGGACATCGTCCAGAACGGAGTTCCCTACGTGTTGGATGAAGCAGAAACAAAAGGATGGAGAGCGGAAAAGGTAGAGGGCAACAGGTACGGGACGGCTGCTCTTTGGTCTCGGACACCGCAGGAGCAAACTCGGTGGTGCGCAAGGGTTCAGGAGCCAGCTTGTGCCCCAGTTCCAGGCGGAGGTTCCGCACCCATTGCGAGACCACCTGCCAGCACTCCTGCCCCCAGGCCGAGTGGCTGCACCAACGATCGGGGTCGATCTCCCGATCCTCATCGGAGAGCGCAGGCTCAAAGGCCCCGCGATGCAGATACAGCTCAACGACGTCAGCAGCAGTGAATGCCTGTTGTGGGAGCGTCGTGAAGAAGAGTTCGTAAACGACGCCCGAACGCGTGACGCCAACTGAACTCTTTTTCTTGCTGGTTGGATGGGTGGCCACGACCACGCGGCACAGCACACCCTCGGGCCCCACAGGTATCTCTGGGCAATCGTAGAGGCTGCGAACCACCTGGCTTTCCGGACGCTGTTGAAGCTGATCGGGGGGCAGATGCAGACGCGCCTGGACGAGAGGATGATCGAGCACGCTGTACTCTTTGCCACGGGTCACGAACGAGAATCCAGCCAGATCGGAGAGCACGGCCCCGGTGCCATATTGTCCGTCGAGCCGGAGGAGAGCACGTTCCTGTAGGAGTTGGTGTGCCGTGAGATAGCGCGTGATCGAGGCGAGGGCCTGGCGCAGTTCCGTTCGGTAGCTCCCGTTCCCTCGATTGCCAAACGAGCCGAGCCATTGAAAGCTGTGAGCCTGGCTGATGACCGTGCGGGTACGCACCACTTGCCCGCGCTTGCGCCCCCTGTAGCCAGGAGCACAGACGTCATCCAACCGCCGAAAAGGCGGGGGCAACGCTTCTGTCTGGGGCAACGCTCGCTGGCGGGCTGCCTCGCGCGTGCCATCGATATCAAAGACCACCCACGTGTTTCCCGCTCGATCCGCCAGACCACCCGTTTGCTTTTCTTTCGAGAGCGGGCGACTGAGCAGATCATCGAGAAACAGGGAGCGGAGGGTGTCAACAGGCTCCGATGTCAGAGCCGCTAAAAAGCGCGAGAGTGTTGAGCGGACCGGCAGCCGGTCACGCCCAAACAAGGCCATGAAGGGGTCGGCGAAAGGTTGCAGTCTCTGGTAGAAGGCTTCCAGCGTGCGTTCCCCGCTGATGGCGTAACCGAAGAGGACCACGAGAAAATCGATCACCTCGTAGCGTCCGAAGCGCCGCCGCGCAAAGTGCACACGCTCGTTAATGGCTTCGAGGACTCCCTGCTGCTTCAGATACCGAGCCAAGAGTACCACTTCTCCAAACCACGAAGGCGGCGACAAGACAGATTCCGCAGAGGTCTGGATGGTGACCGTTGCATCGGCGTGACTTCTCATTGGTCCTCCATGGGGGGGGGACCGTGTAAGAATCCAGGCTTCACCGAGCGGAGAAAGGATTCTTGCACGGAAAACAGGTTATGACCGAAGCTGGGACGCCAACCACGAACGCAGGATTGGCACTACATGTTTTTCCTGCATGGCCTGGATGTGATCAAGCCCATCGAGCACTTGCACGTCCCAGCCGAGATCCGAGAGCTGTGCCTGTCCCTGCACGATTGGACCCGCTAAACTCACAGACACATTTCCCCAACGCTTGCCGTACTGGATCTCATCCGCCGAACCCACAAAGCAGAGACGAGGACAGGTGATCTGCGCTTGAGCGGCTCGGTCGTCGAATCCTTGCAGCGCCTGGTACAGGGTGACAAATTGCTGGGTCTGATCCCTTGACAGAGCAATGCCAGACCACTCGGATTCCTCCGTCGGCACCGTTGTCTGCACGCCGCTCGCCATCTCGTAGGCCGCGGTCGTGACGAGGAGCATCTCCTCGTATGGCCCGTTCAGTGGTGGAAAGCCACCCATGATGAGTGCCGAGAGGCGGTCGGTCCGGATGGCGAGTTGAAGCCCAATCATCGCAAGCCAGGAGTAGCCATAGTAGGCGAACCGATCCGCCCCTGCGGCATCGGCCACAG
>WNFI01625276.1_pt1 | contig 28385 bp, 24 predicted proteins | sample 5400471 | NCBI WGS metagenome assembly WNFI01 (sample SAMN13153348, study PRJNA577476) | soil metagenome | isolation source: 100 cm saprolite on Douglas fir-dominated hillslope | place: USA:California | collected 2013-09-17
CGAGCGACTTCTATTCATGGACTACCGCCACGTGTATCTTCTGAACTTGTGCATCCACGATCGCCTTCAGACTCGATAAAGGTTGTATTCCGTCAACACGCGTCTCATTTATGAAAAATACAGGGACACCATTCACGCCCGCTTCGCGTGCCTGCGAAACATCTCGCTGCACTTGGTCGTGAGCGGTCTCGCTACTCAAGTCTGTTAAAAATTTATTGGTATCGAGACCCAGGTCCGCCGCATATCCTGTAAGATCTGCGGCCGACAATGCACGCTGGTGTATGAGCAGAGCCCTATGCATCGGCCAGAATTGTCCCTGTGCCGCAGCAGCAACGAGAGCTTGATGGGCGAGCATGGCATCGTGATGAAATTCAAGTGGCCGGTTCTTGAAAACGACACGAACCTGATGCGGATAGGCTTCCAGCAACTGCTCTATCAGGTGATCGGCAGAAATCGCCAGCGGACTTGTCACATCGGAATACCAAAGGACTGTAACTGGTGCGTGCTCCGGTCCACGGGCGGGACCTGCTTCAGCCTCAATCGGCGCTTTGTCGGGCTGAATGCCTTTGGCAACCAGCGATCGAGTGATCATCTCCTCAAACTGCGCGGTTGAAGCTGCGCCCACCAACTGCTGGCCGTCAACATAGAAAGTCGGCGTACCATCAACTCCTTGGCGCTTCCCTTCCTCGCGGTCCGCGGAGATCTGGCGCATAAGCTTTTCAGTTTGCAGGTCAGCGGCGAAGCGATCCATGTCGAGGTCCAAGCTTCGCGCCATGGAGAATAAGTCATCGCGCTTCATGGCGCGCTGGTGCGAGAAAATCAGGTCGTGCATTTCCCAAAATTTTCCCTGCTCGCCCGCGGCCGCCGCAGCACGATGGGCCAGCATTGAATCCGGATGAAAGTCGAGTGGAAAATTTCGATAGACCAACTTCACCTTGTGCGGATATTCGCGAAGAACCTGATCGAGGGTGCTACGGGCACTGGCGCAGTACGGACATTGAAAATCGGCGAACTCAGTAATGGTAACAACTGCATCTGGCGAGCCTCTGACAGGTGCGTTCGCGCCGCCTTCCGCCGCGGTTCCGGCCGTTGTCGTGCCGGGAGACGTTCCGGAGGGCTTGCCCAATCCAAGTGCTTCCTGTACCCGCTCCTTCAAAAACTCGGACGTCTGCGCCCCTTCAAGTTTCCGCCCGTTCAAGAAGAACGTAGGCGTAGCTGTCACACCGAGCGCTGTTCCTTCCGCTTTGCTGTCCTCAATCTCAGCCTTATAACGGTGAGTCTTCAGCGCGATCTCGAACTTGGACGGGTCGAGATGGAGCTGCCTCGCGTAATTCAGGATGTCCGACTCTTGTTGTCGTTGTTGGTTTTTAAACAGCAGATGGTACATCTCCCAGTACTTGCCTTGCGCCTTCGCGGCCAGACATGCTTCATGAGCAAGTTCCGAACCGGCGTGAGCTGGGAGGGGAAAATCCTTGACGATAAGCCGAACTTTGCCGGGATACGCCTTGATAAGTTCATCTACTACGCCAACCATCTTTGCGCAATAAGGACATTGGAAGTCGCTGAACTCAACAATCGTGACCGCCGATTCCGCTTGGGGTCGGGCGCTTGCAACTCCCGCTTTGTCAGAACGTTTCAGCGCGCGCTCAGCGTCGCGACCGGAGCTCGTGTCGGAAGACGGAACCGCTAGCGCAAACTGTTGCGCAGAAGTTACCAGCCATGCCAAAAGCAGCGCCGCCGCCAGCAACTTGTGGCTGGGAATTCCTAATCCTGGAAGTTGAAGTGGCACAAACCCTTCTTATAGCTGTACTGGTTAAAGAACCGTGGGCCCCAAAAACAGCGTTGCCGGTAGCCGGTAAGCGGGTACGCTTTATCGTGATCGTGAAAACACAGGAAGCAAGATAGGTGGGTGGCCAGATTTACTACTTGACACCCTCCAAAGCGCGCGCAAACCTTACTCGAACCCAAGACCCAATATCTGCAAACGTCCGACCCTCGACTTCAGCTGTGGCGCGACTAAAGTCCAGGACTAGATTTAGGCAAGGAATTTACGTTCGTTACAAGAGATTGTCAATCACAATTTGTTGAGAGTATTCCGCACGTTGACTCGCAGGCCCAACTTGGAACCTACCGAGCTGCGCCCGAAGTTTGGCTAGGTCGTTACGACTCGAGGTATACAATACAAAACTCGAGACTTAGACGCGCTTGTGACGATGGCTGGTAGGGTTACTTTCAATCCGTCACATGGGCATGGCAGCCGTAGCTCGCAACACTAACTCTGGATCTATAGGAAGCGCAACAAATCGGTTTCAGGGGTTATGCGTAGAATAACCCACACCATTTTCTGTCGACATCTGTCGACGCGACTGCATTTGTTATCGACTGCGTTGTCACAGCACGGGCTGTGGATTTCTGTGTTGTTAAAACCGAGTCGTGTGGTGGCTCCCTTTCAGACTATCGTCCTGAACGAGGTAAACGACCTTCGTAAAGCAACGCCGGAATCTCAATGGACGATTTGGAAGTTGCGATTGCTGGTTAGTGTTCCGTTGGGAGTTGTCACTACCACCGGCCCAGTTGTCGCGCGCGCTGGCACCACAGCGGTCATGTAAGTGCTAGACGCGATGTGGAAACTTGTCGCGGGAAGGCCGTTGAACGTGACGCTGGTGGACCCGGTCAGGCCTTGCCCCAGAATTTGTACCACGCTGCCCACTTGACCCTGATTTTTGACCAGAGAAATGAACGGGGCTAAGTTTCGCAAAATCGAAATCGCAGCCGATCACTTTATCAACTCGTTTACCGTCAGTCCATCTTTCCCCACTACCCCACTGATCGCCCTGTCGTTCCGAACCCTGCTGAAAGCCGGGGTGAGGAATCTGCTTCTGGCAGCTACCGGTTCTCCATTCTTTTGCACGCGCCGTTGAATTAGATAAAACATTCGGCCTGGGCCAACTTGGCCGGATATACCTGTGAATTCTTTCCTCTTGACCTACGCTCTGTTTTGCCGTAAACCTTTCGTCACGACATCCCCCGTCGTTATTGCGTTCAGTTCTTCGCAGTGGGACCCTTCGTTGAACGTCGCACGATTGAGTGCAAACCATCCGCAGCATTGACAAGAATGAGGAGGAACTACTATGAAAGCAGCGTATCGGCTCTTACTCTGCGTCTTCACTATTTTAGCGATAGCCCAGCTGGGGGCCGCTCAATTCCCCGCCAGCCCCCTAGACAGCTTGATGAGGACGCGCGGGATGAATCCAAGTTCGTTGAGCCCGCAAGCGAGGAATCCGCTCGGCAGATCAGCGAACTTACCTGGGGCGGCGCAAGCCAGCATCTCCGCTTCGCTCGGACGGAACAATCGCGAATATCACGCCGTCGCTTCCGGCGGAGCAGGCTTCGACGCCGTGACGCCGCCGCAAAAGCTCACCACGCACTTCGGCGCCGACGCCGTCGAGGTCAGCTCGGGCAGCCTGCGCTGGACAATGGCTCTGCAAAGCTACGGATATGGCGAGTCGCTAGTCGCGGCGGGAACAGCGGTCCCAACTTCCAGCCTCAACCGCGTGGAATATCGACGGCCCGCTCTCACCGAGTGGTACGTAAACGGGCCCGCAGGACTGGAGCAGGGATTCACGCTAAGCGAGCCTCCCGCAAAAGCAAATGGCAAGCCCTTAACCATCGCGCTGGCGCTCTCTGGAAACTTATCCGCGGAGCTCGATCCCAGCCGAAGCAGGCTAACGTTACGCAACGCTCAACAGCAGGCAGAGTTGAAATACTCGGGCCTCACTGCACGCGACGCCGATGGCAAGCAACTCCACGCCTGGCTCGAGTTGGGGGACGACCAACTTCGTTTGAAGATCGAAGATGCTGGAGCGCGTTATCCCGTCGTGGTTGACCCCTGGGTGCAACTGGCCAAACTCACGGCGTCCGACGGAGTGGGCAACGATGAGCTCGGGTTCTCCATTGCCATCAGCGGCGATACGGTTGTGGCCGGGCTCTTCGGCGTAAACCGGGCATACGTATTCCAAAAATCCGTAAGCGGATGGGCCGACATGACTCAGGTCGCCGAGCTCACGCCGTCGGATCTGACCTCCGCCGCAGGTTTCGGCTATTCCATCGCTACCGACGGTACAACTGTCGCAGTCGCCGCACCCTCGGCCTTGGTCGGCAACCAAGCGATCGGAGCTGTCTACATTTTCGTGGAGCCCGCGGGAGGCTGGACGAATGAGACCGAGACGGCAAAACTAGGATCGTTCCTTAACAGCGGAGTCTATGAACTCGCCCTGAGCAACGACATACTGGTTTTCAGTTCGGCCTACAACAATGGCAAGTCCTTTGTCTTCGCAAAACCCGCTGGCGGATGGGTCTCCTCCAATAAGGCGACCGCCATGCTGGTCAACCCCGTTTACAATTCCGGGAGCAATTTCTGCGGCATGTGCATCGGCGTTGGCGTCAACTCCATTGCGCTGGGCGTACCGGGAAATTACAGTTCCGAGGGCACGGTTTACATTTGGACCAAGCCCGTCGGCGGATGGAGAGGCACTCTCAGCCCGACGGCCACGTTGGTCGCCTCCGATGGTGCTTTCAACGACTGGTTGGGCCTTTCCGTGGCGGTCAGCGGAAACACCGTGGTGGCTGGAGCACCGTTCCACAACCAGAGTCACGGCGCGCTCTATGTGTGGGTGGAACCTTCCAGCGGTTGGACCGACATGACCGAAACCGCCGAACTTACCACCGCTCACTCTCTGGAGCTGGGCTGGTATGTCGGCATGAGCGGCAATACCATCGTAGGAGGAGCTCCCGCTTCCACCGTCGGAACCAATCAGCTTGTGGGCGCCGCCTTCTTCTACCTCAAGCCGCAGACCGGCTGGAAAACGACGAGCAACTTCACGGGGGAGCTGTCGCCATCGGACGGATTGGCCGGAGACGAGTTCGGCTATTCGGTCGGCATCAGCGGACCCACGATCACAGGCGGCTCGCCGATGGCCGAAGTCAACACCAACTTCAGACAAGGTGCCGCCTACGTGTTCGGGCCGTAAAAGCCGCGAGAGAATTCCGGTTGCATAAAGAGTGGGTACTTAAAAAAATCAGGTACCCCACCGTTCGCGTTCTTTTGTTGGGGCCCGTAACTGGTCGGGCCCATCGCCGCTCGGCGGTATGGCCGTACTGCCAGACAATCTTCTTGTCGAGGTTAACCCAACGGTTCCTATGGAACTCCAGCAGGCCGACTGCTCTTATCCTTCTAGCTGGGGATCAGCCAGTGCTTTATCACCGGACCGCCGGGCCTAACGGGTGACCTTCGGACCGTTTACTCGTTCGCGGCAACTTCAACATCCTCCAGTAGCCGCGCTCGCTGGAGAGAAATAATTTTTGGTAGCGCAGCGCTTCCAGTGCTGCGATCCGTCCACTCTATTTTCCACAGGCCCGTTGTGACATGCAACCTTGCCTTCCACGCGAAATCAGTTCAAGATCGTCCCAGCGCAAGCGCCTACGGCGAAATGAGGACGTCGCCCTAAGCTCTTTTAAATCATGATTTTGCCCCTAACTTGTTCCAGCACTAGGATTACTTTTGAAAATCCCGCTAACTCCATGATTCCAGGAGACCAGGGGGAGGGGGGTAGGGGATAACTAAAAGGTTAACATTCCCAAAGCAGAACGAGAACCGGCGCGGCCTTTGCCGTCGCAGCCAGAAATATTTCAGTCAGAATTCCACAAGCAGAAATAACCTGGAGATGGCAAATTCGCGCGAGATCTGGCCGAAAATCCCACCCACGGGTTGTTACACCAGCGCGTGGGTGGGACGGATGATGGTCAGGTTATTGTGCTCGTCGCCGGCTCAGAAAGGCGGCGTGAGCCCGGTATAGTCACCCACAACTTTGGCGTCGTAGGGACCGTTAAGCATGTCGAAGGTGTTGCCCGACACGGCGATCGTTCCCTGGCTGAACACAATATTCTGGCTAGGATCGATCTCAATCACCTGCATGTTGTTCTGGTCGCTGATCAGAACGTTGCCGGTCTTCAGCATGACGGCGCGGCTGGGGGCGGGACTGGAAACGCTGCCCACGCGCGTATTCGTGTAATAGGTCCAGACCACATTGCCGGACGAATCGACGTCGACGATGCGGCTGTTATTGGAGTCGGTGATGAGCGTTGTGCCGTCAGGCAGACGACTGGCGAAGGCTGAGCCGCTGAGTTGGGTGCAGGTAGAGCATCCGTAGCTCCAGACAATATTGAGACTACGGTCGACTTCGATGACACGGTTGTTATTTTCGTCGGCGATGAGAATGTGGCCATTAGCAAGCAGCTCGGCGCTGTTGGGATTGTTGAGCTGGTCGGGGCCTTCGCCGGTGACGCCAGTCTGTCCGTACTGCCAGACAATTTTCTTATTGAGCGTAACTTCAATGACGCGCGCGTTGCCTTGGTCGGTAATCAGAACGTGCGAGCTCGGTAACCACGTGCTCTGTACTGGCGCGCTAAGCTGGTCGGAGCCTGATCCGGTGACGCCGGGCTGGCCATACCGCCAGATGATATTGGCGCTGGGGTCCAAAAGCATCACGCGGTTGTCAGGGCAGCCGTTCGGGCACGTGGGCTCCGCTCCCGCTGGCACTCCCGTGCCCGCGACGAGGGTGAGATTCCCGACGCGCTGCGCGTCATTGATGCCGACGACCGAGTGCGGTCCGGGCTTGCTCGACCCGTTCCCGAAGGACCAGACGATCTTGTGGGTGTTAGGGTTCACTTCGATGAGGCGGTTGTTGTACTGATCGGAAATCAGAATGTTTCCGGGCGTATTGAAGCCGTTTCCCTGGGCATGAGTGGAAAGTGCGCAAGTGGCGACTAGTGACGCGGTGCAAATCCAGCTTTTGATGTGAGACAAATTCATGACATCCTCCGTGTGTGAGTTAAGTTGTCTTTGAGGCATGGCCTTCCCGCGCCGCCATCCCGGCGAAATGATGCTCAGGACAGCGTGTCTGCGGGGCAGGCGCGGCGGAGACAATTACATCTTCGCGCCTGCAATCCAAGTTTGGGACGCACAGGGAGGGCAATTGTCAGAAGATTGTCAAAATGGTGTCACTTCTACTACTCAAGATAGTTGTTGGCGGAGTTCGCGCCCCCTGCGCGGTAAACAAAAAAAATGCGGCGGCGCCTGCCCTTTTGGGACAGTCACCACCGCAGTCTTGTTAGTTGGTAAAAGCGTCCGCCTTCTACGGCGTGACGCTGGTGCCAAACATGTCTTCGTTCTTCGCGCCGGGCTTCCGCGAATCCGTCCATGAGAACCGGAAGGTACCTGCCGAATCAACCGATATTCCCTGGTAGTCACCGTATTGATTGCCGTCTACTCCGGAAATAGTTTCGTTCGACTGGGCGTTGGTGATCCTCAAATTCCTGCCAAACGTCACGCCACCGTTGGTTGAAATGCTGAAGAAGCGATCGGTTTTCTTCGAGGCAGTGTCACGACGTGTGTCGTAGAAGCTCACTCCTACTTTTCCATTCGGAGCAACTGTGATCTGGTGATGGAAGTGATAGGCGTTGACCGTGTCATCGTTGACTTTGGCTTCCGTCGACCACGTCGTGCCCCCATCATCGGAATAGCGGACGTAGATGTTGGTGTTGCTGTTTACGGTGTCCAGGTCGGTGTAAGAAACGTACAAGCGTCCGGCATGGGCGGTGCCCGCGGGGGAAACTGCCGTCATCGGAAAGGGCAGAATGCCGCGAACGTTCTGGGGCGGAATGAAGACAAAGAACCCGGTCGTGTTCATGCGATAGCTGGTAACAACCACGGCGGTACCGAAGCTGGCTCCGCCATTGCTGGACTTGGAGCAGTAGAGTTTCTGTCCACCGTAATCTTCCCAGCAAGCGTAAACCGAGCCGTCGGGTCCGGTAGCAACGTTTACGCCGATGGTGGGCTTGGCGTGTGGAATTGCCGTGCTGCGCTTCCAGTTCGTTTTGCCGTCGCGTGAATATACGACATACGGCGTGTTGTTAGCTCCATTATCGTCGTAGCCGATGTAGACGCTGCCGAAGTATGGACTGGCGGAGGAATTGTCGACTGTCACCATGTCGCGATCCGGGAAGCTGCCCGCGATGGTCAGCTTGGTCGCTACCCACGTGGACGTGCCGGCCAGCTTGTACGCGATGCGCTGATCGGAACACTCAAACGAGACGAATGCGTCGCCGTTCGAGTTAAAAGCGTCCCAGGTGTCGTAGCAGAAGGAGCCACTGGTGGTGAGGTTGCTATTCACCCAGGTCGCGCCTCCATCCACCGACTCATAGACGGCGGCAGTATTGGTGAGGTCGTTCACACTCTCGATGATGTGCAGCGGGTTCGTAGGATCGACGGCAACGCTGGTCTCGCTCTGCGCGCCAGTCTGGTTGGTCACGTTTACGTTGGCTCCGAAGGTGAATGGGGTGTTGAGGTCTTCGAAGACCGGAGCGGTCAGAGGATGTGGCTTCGGAGCTGTGCTGAATCGGTTCTGAGCGTTGGCGCCGGGCATGGATCCGGCGATCAGCAGCACTCCTGTGGCGAGTGCAGTTGCGGTTGAACGAAAGTGATTGGCAATGTATTTCATTTCGAGGGATCTCCTGGGGAAAGTAGTCACTGCAAACGCTGGTGAGAACAACTCGCCACTAGCAACGATTAGGGGGCGCCAAGTCGAGCAGCAAAACGCCGCGAGGTTGCAAGAGAAAGCCCTGTCACTCTATGTCAGAACACTGCGCTGGTCAATGTGCAGGAGTTTGCAACTATTTCAAGATAGTAGTCAAGAGTCCACTCTTTACTTGCCCAACGCAGCTCTGAGTTCACGCCGCCTTCGCCCGCGTCGGAATCCGGACAGCCGACTACGCCACACTCTTTCACCGCCGGATGTTCCAGCAAGACGGCCTCGACCTCCGCTGGTGCTATGGCGAAGCCTTTGTACTTGATCATCTCCTTGCGCCGGTCCACTACGCGATAGAAGCCCTCACGGTCGCGTGTGACGATATCGCCAGACCAGTACCATCCATCTCGCAGCACAGTCGCGGTGGCTTGCGGCTCCTTCCAGTATCCCAACATAATCTGAGGCCCGCGCATCACCAATTCCCCAGGCAGTCCCGACGGCGGCTCCGTCAGGTCTTCGGGAGTGTCACCGGGATCGAGTTCCGGCTGGGCCAAAACTTTACAATCAGTTTGCGCGACCGGATGTCCAATCGAGTCAGGACGGTAGAATGCGGGATCAAGAAATCCTACGTGGGTGACGGGAGAAGCTTCGGTCATCCCGTATCCCTGGCAGACCAGAATATTGGTGAGCGCAGTGAAGCGCCGAGCGAGGTCAGGCGCGAGCGGCGCCGCACCAGACTTGGCCCATCGAACTGTGTGATCGCGCGGAAATTCTCCCGCCTCAGCGGCCTGGCAAAGCGCATTCATCGCCGGTGGCACCAGCGGCATCATGGTGATGCCTTCTTCCATCATGAGCTTGGTCAATAATTCCAGGTTAAAGCGCGGCACCAGCACCAGCGTAGCGCCCAGAATGAGCGCCGGATTGAGGATCACATTGAGGCCGTAGATGTGATAAAGCGGGAGGCAGCAGAGCATCACGTCAGCGGAGTTCAATTCAGTGGCGTTAGGGCCAATGAGTTGATAAACGTTTGCGACCAGATTGTAGTGCGAAAGCATCACGCCCTTGGGCAGGCCCGTGGTGCCGCTGGAGTAAGGCAGCGCAGCGAGGGTTTGGTCGGAAGACTGTTCGGGTGCGGGATGGGCGGCGGTTGCGGGCTTGAGTAGACCAGAAAAGGATTCCGTGCCGGCAGCGTGTTGGCGCGTGGTGTAGACGCGGCGCAGGTTCGTCAGTCCGCCCAGGTTGACGCCGTCCAGGTTAGCCCCATCGGTGATTAATATTACGGCCCCGGAGTTTTCCAGTTGATAGCGGACTTCGCGCTCGCGGTAGGTAGGATTCAGCAGCGTGGGGATGGCTCCGGCTAGCGTCGCGGCATGAAAGGTCGCGGCAAACTCCCAGGAGTTGGCCAGAAAGATTGCGATGATGTCGCCGGGCTTGATTCCGCTGGCGATCAGTCCGCGCGCGAGTGATTCAACCGTCTCGCCATATTCCGCGTAAGTCATGCGGCGATCGCAGGAAGCGTCAATCAGAGCGGTCTTTTGCGGATTGCGCCGACAGGATGCCAGCACGAGATCGTGCATGAACAGGTTATGAGGGTCGGCGAAAAGTTCGGTGCGCAGCATCGGAGCGGATTCTATCGCACTAGAGTACAGCGCAGAGAGTAAAGAGGAAAATATACGGCAGACTTCGTTATCTACGAAGCCTGCCGCCTTTCCCGAAGTGCAATGAGTCAATGAGTCAATGAGTTCCACGCCCGTGATGGAACTACGGAGTCAGCTTGAACACGGTGCCGTTTCCGAAGGCCCCTCCAGATTGTGTCGTTCCATACAGATTTCCCGCGGCGTCGAGGATGAGTCCTACATACCCTGGATTACCCCCGTCTGCTCCTCCGGTGAAGGTGTAGAGCACGGTCTCCTGACCCGCAGGAGTCACCTTGAAGACGATACCGGCTCCGGAAGCGCCCCCGAGAGTGGATGTCCCGTATAGATTTCCATGCTGGTCGAAGACAAGTTGATTCGCACCCTTTCCATCGCTTCCTCCGGCGAAATTGTGAAGCACGTGGTACAGGCCCGAGGTAGTCATCTGGAACACGTTGCCGAATCCGGACGCTGCACCAGTCAAGGTCCCTCCATAGAGATTTCCGTGCGAGCCGATGATGAGTCCGGCGTGAAGTAACCCGCCGTCTGTTCCATTGCGGAAGTGGTGAAGGATAGTCTCCTGGCCCGAGGGAGACTATCCTTCACCACTTCCGCAATGGAACAGACGGCGGGTTACTTCACGCCGGACTCATCATCGGCGTAGTAGGTTGTCCCGTAAAGGTTTCCCAGCGAATCAAAGATCAGTCCTGAGTAAGGATTCCACCCGTCTACTCCACCGTTGAAGCTGTAAAGGACGGTCTCCTGGCCCGAGGGTGTCAGTTTAAAGACGGTGCCGCAGCCGAATCCAACACAACTTGGCCCAGTGCCGGCTCCGCCATAAACGGTCGTCCCATAGAGATTTCCCTGCGAGTCGAAGATGAGTCTTGAGGCCGGATCAGCTCCATCAATGTGCTGTCCGGTGAAGCTGTATAGCACGGTCTCCTGGCCCGAGGGCGTCACCTTGAACACTGTACCGCAGGTGGGAAAAACCTGGCCACAGGACGCACCGCCTAAGAAGGTCGTCCCATAGAGGTTTCCCTGCGAGTCGAAGACCAGGGCTGCGTAAGGATTGATTCCATCCCCGTTGGTGCCGGTGAAGCTGTAAAGCACGGTCTCAGTCTGAGCCCATGCCGCGCCCAGCAAAAGTTGCAAAGCAAGAAACGCGAGAGTGGCGCTCCTCGTAAGACTAAATGTTCTTAGTAGCATCCTGTTCTCCTTATTCTCCTTAAGGATTTGTGATGGATTCCGATGTAGCGTTTCATGCGCCCTGCTCCTTATTATGCGGACATTGGGGGCCCGACTGGTCAGACGTCCCGCCCCTATTATTAAGGCGAGAGCCAGACCGGAGATTGACAACCGGGAGAGTTACTGCAACGACCGCAGGGAGTCTAGCACAGCTTTATGCAGAATTAGGTTGATAGTTATCCTCAGCCTAAGCCACATACACCGACCTATGTTCATGCGGCCACCGGCAGGACGGCAGCAGGTTTATCCCGGAGACGCGTCGCCAGGCGGATTCCAAGCTGGATCATTGGTTTCTCGATGCCATGGTATAGCAGGATGGGCACAACGACTAACGATGTTGAAATAACTTCCAGCCGAAGCCAAAGCGGGTGCTCTGCCAGAACTCCGAACGCGAACCAGATGCAAAACTGGTGCGAGATGTAGATGCCGTAGGAGTACATCGCTATGCGGTGACTGACGACGCGGATCGGTTTGGATTGGATCTCTTGGAAGAGCGGAATGAGCAGTCCAAGGACGAGACACAGCACCCACCCCATCGGCAATACGGGATTAAGTGTGAAGGCGGCGACCAGCCCCAGAACGAAAATGGGCCAGAGGTAAGACCTGAGACGCGGAGTCGGGGACATGGAAAAAGCGATGACCCCGGGAAGAAAACATGGGACAAAACGAAGTAAGAAGACGCGATCAAGGGCGGTCACGTGCATCTGCGCCCAAGCGGCAAGCAATGAAGCACACCAGAGAACCAGAAGCGCCCAGAAGACGCGCTTGCGCCGGACCCAGACAAACAAGAAAGGCAGGAACACATACATCTGCACTTCGAAGGGCAACGACCACAACACATTCACGATCGATTTAACGTGCACCAGATTTTGCACCAAAAGAACTTGCGAGACGATCGCAATTTTTCCGGGCAGCGGCCCATATGACAGCCCGGCGGTGCCGTTGATATCCGAGTCCAAATGCAGGGCTACGGCCACGCCGACTGCGAGAATACTCAAGGGATAGATGCGGAAGACTCTGCGAATATAAAAATCTTTGAGCAGCGAGCTGCCATTGAGGCCGCTACGCTCCATGGAATACATGAGAACCAGGCAGGTATGTACAAAAAAAATCAGCACGCCGAACAGGCCAAGAGACGTTGTCGGCACCCAGCCAATGTACTCGACATGCATCCTGCGGCATAGGTGTTGTACGAGGACCAGAAGGACGGCAACGGACCGCAGAAAATCCAGATTGGCGGAAGCGCCCTTAGGCATTGTGAGGTAGCCTATCGCAGTTGTCCAACGATGGCAAATGAACGATGAACGATGGTAAATGAATCTAACTGGCTAGCTTGCGCAGAAAGTCCTGCTCGTTCATGCGGTACTTGAAGGCTTTGTGTCCATCGATGAAGACGACGGGAACTTCATCGTTGTACTGACGGCGAAGTTCGGTATCCGCGTCAACGTCGACTTCGCGCCAGGTAAAACCGCCGCGGCGCGACAGCTTCGTCAAGCTTTCTTTGACGACTTCACAGAGATGGCATCCCTTGCGGGAGTAGACCACAACGCTGCGCGAGTCAGGCATGCTGCGTGATTCTAGCGCGCCGGTCTGGCGATTATCCAGCACGAAAATGGGTCGCAAGTAAATCGACGGTAAGGTGGTTGGACCACTAGTATCGGCGTATCGACTCTTCCACGCTCAGGTTCGAGTGCCCTGACATCCGCAACCGATCAGCATCAAGCGGTAGAATCCCTCATGCACGATCTTCATGTGAAACCTCTTCAGGGCAAGACCGCGCTCGTCACAGGTGGGGCGCGGCGGTTAGGAAGATCATCCGCGATGGCGCTGGCCCACGCGGGTGCGGACGTCGCCATCACCTTTATGACCTCGGCCCGCGAGGCGCGGGAAACAGTTGTAGATCTGTCCGCGCACGGAGTACGCGCATTTGCATTTCGCTGCGACGTGACCGACGAAGCCAGCGTTCGATCGATGATGAAAGAGGCGGGCCGCGAACTGGGTCGAATCGACGTGCTGGTTAACAACGCTGCGAACTACGAGACGGCCGAGTGGATGCGGCGGAAGCGCGGCAAAAGCAATGCGCCCATTGAGGCAAAGATCGTCAACATGGGTTCTCTGGGAGGCCTGCGGCCATGGGCGACTCATGCGCATTATTGTTCGTCGAAGGCCGCGCTCCATATGCTGACCAAAGTGATGGCCAAAGCACTCGCGCCGGAGATCGCTGTGAACGCCGTTGCTCCGGGGATGATCGATCTGGGCGAGAAGGCTGCTGCCGCTTTTATGCGCCGCATGGCCAAGCAAACTCCCATGCGGCGCAACGGACGCGGAGATGAGATCGCCGCAGCGGTTCTGTTCTTCGCGACTGCGCCACAGTTTGTGACGGGACAGATTCTGGCGGTGGACGGTGGTCTCGGCCTTTGATGTGGTGTGCCGCGGAACTAAGCTTCGGCTGACGTCGGATCGATCGTCAGTTTAACTTCCGACACGCGATTCGCCGGAAATCCCCCTTGCTTGGCGTGCTCCCGAACCAAATCTTCGTTAGGAGCGATGTAGACGCAGTAAATCTTGTCTTGCGTGACATAGCTGTGAAGCCATTGAATCTGCGGTCCGAGGGTGTTCAGCACGCTACAGGATTTCTGCGAAATAGCTACAACCTGATCTGGCGTTACATCTCCAATGTTGGGTATATCGCGTTCGATTACATATTTTGGCATTTCTTTCTCCTAAGACTAAATATGCAACCCATACGCAGGGGGAGGATCGCGAAGGAGATTCTATCAGGGTTGGGAAATCTCAATCGAACTCCATTACCCCGTTACAGAAAGACATACCTTCGTGGTCATTGCCGCAAGACCGCGGTATATTGATGAAAATGAAGAAATCCAAGGCTAGCAAGTCTGCCGCCAATACAGCCGGCAGGCGATCTTCCTCACATGCAGCGTCTTCTTTGAAAATCGCCATTGCCATCATGGCGGCGGGCAAGGGAACCCGGTTGAAGTCGCAGCTACCTAAAGTGTTACATGAAGTTGGTGGCAAGCCCCTGCTCGAACACGTGATCGGGGCCGCGACCCGTGTGGTACCGGCGAAAGATGTCTACGCGATCATCGGCCACGAAGCCGACCGTGTTCGCGCGGCGATGAAGCATACGGGCGTCGGCTTTGTTCTGCAAGCCGAGCAGCGAGGGACCGGGCACGCGCTAATGGTCGCACGGGAGGCCTTGTCGAGCTACGACCACGTGATCGTGCTGTCGGGAGACGCCCCGCTGATTACGCCTGAAACCATTGGACGCTTGCGAGATTTTCATCTGGAAGAGAAGGCGACGATGACTCTGCTCAGCGCTGACCTCGAGAACCCAACGGGATATGGTCGCGTGCTGCGCAAGGGCCGGAGCGCTGAAGTGAAGGCGATCGTCGAAGAGAAAGCAACCACGGCGGCACAGAAAAAAATCCGAGAGATCAATTCCGGCTTTTATGTCTTTGCCGTGAAAGATCTGTACGCGAATATCGAAAACCTTTCGACGGCGAACGCTCACGGCGAGTACTACCTCACTGACATGGCCGCGGTCTTCGGCAAAGCCCGGCTGCGGGTGGTGGCTTTCTCGACTTCGAACGCGAGTGAAGTTCTGGGCGGAAACACCCGCGCGGAGCTGGTTCAGATCGACGAACAGATGCGGATGGCGAAATGCCGCCAGTTGATGGCCGATGGCGTAACCATCTTCTATCCCGCGACGTGCGTGATGGACGCCGACGTGGAGGTCGCGCCTGACACCGTTATTGAGCCTTTCGTGCAGTTGCTGGGCAAAACGAAGATTGGGACCAACTGCCGCATTCGCTCTTACTGCGTGATTAAAGATTCCGTGATCGGCGATGGAGTCATGGTTCGGCCGGGATGCATCATGGAAGATGCGCGGATCAGCGATGTGGCGGTGATCGGACCCTATTCGCATCTCCGCCCCGGCAGCGAGATTGGTGAAGGCGCTCACGTCGGCAACTTCGTCGAGACCAAGAAAATCAAGCTGGGCAAGGGATCGAAGGCGAATCATCTGACGTATCTTGGGGACGCGGAGATCGGCGCGGGCGTGAATATCGGTGCCGGAACGATTACCTGTAACTACGACGGGGTGCACAAGCACAAAACCATTATCGACGACGGTGTGTTCATTGGCAGCGACAGCACGCTGGTAGCGCCGGTGCGAGTCGGCAAGGGCGCGTATGTGGGGGCGGCGTCTTGTATCACCGACGATGTTCCCGCCGACGCGCTTGCCCTGGGCCGCTCGCGGCAGATTGTGAAAGAAGGCTGGGTGTCTGCGAAGAACAAGTAGCGGTTGCGAGTGCTCAACGAACCTCCTCGGAGGAGGGCAGAAGCGGCGACCAGAACTCAAGTGCGCCGCAACGTCCGGCGTTGTGTATACTTCTCTCGACTCGCGATCCCCCCGCGAATTGTTGTTCTGTTTGCCTCGGAGGTTGTTCCCATGTTGCGTCAAGCTCATCGCCGAATGTCTCTCTTTGCGTTCGTCATGCTGGCCGCTTGCTGTATTTTGGTTCTGAGCACGCCGTTGCTGCGCGCGCAGGCGCCCGCCGGCGCGATCCTGTCATTCGACGAACCGGATGCTGGAACCGCATTCGGCGAAGGCACTGTTCCTGTGGCGATCAACGCGAATGGCGTAATCGTCGGGTACTACATTGACGGAACACAAAAGCATCAGCATGGCTTTTTGCGCGCCGCGGATGGCACGTTTACAAGTTTCGATCCTCCGGGGGCGCTCGCTACGGACCCTACCGCTATCAGCAGCAATGGCATGGTGGTGGGGATTTACAGCTATTTCACAACCGGACAGTCCTTACAGACCGCTGGGTTTTTGCGTTACGCGAACGGCGAGATTCTGACGCTGAACGCCCCGGGTGCGAGCTACGCATTTCCCCTCGCAATAAATGATTTGGGGCAAATCACGGGAGAAGCGGCGGATGATAACGGCTTACATGGCTTCATCTGGACTGAGAAGTCGAGGTTCACGCTGTTTAACGTGCCGTTTTCGGGTCCCGCGACGGGCGGAGGGGCCATCAACGCGTCTGGGCAAATTGGGGGCGGTTACCTCGACCCATACATAGCGGGCCGGTATCATGCTTTTATCCGCGATAGCGCTGGGCATTTCATAACCCTCGATCCCGGTGTGGTGGCTCTTGTTGCAGGCGTGAACGCCATCAACGACAGCGGTCAGGCGGCGGGATCCTTTGTAGATACAAAACGCCGCTCGCACGCTTTTATAACTGATTCTGCGGGGGCGGTGACAGTGCTTCCCAGCATGGGAAGAATTGGGGATTACGCGGCAGGCATCAACAACGCCGGAGTGGTGGTCGGGTTCAGCCTCAACCACTTCGCTCCGAAGGCAACTTCATTTCTGCGCGATGCGGCCGGGAACATCACAACAGTAGCACTGCCGTTTACTAACGCTGAGAATGAAGCGGTTGGAATCAACGCAGGCGGGCAGGTTGTGGGTTGGTACATCGATGCTGGCGTGGGCCACGGCTGGCTGTTGCAGCCGTAAGGGCGTCTCAAGCTGCACCACTGCCTCAAACTCAAAAGCGCCGCAACGTTCCTGCGTTGTGTATACTTCTCTTCACTCGCGATCCCCCCGCGAATCGTCGTTCTGTTTGTCCCCGGAGGTTGTCCCCATGTTGCGTCAAGCTCATCGCAGAAAGTATCTCCTTGCGTTCGCTATGCTGGCCGCTTGCAGTATTTTCGTTCTGAGCACACCGCTGCTGCGCGCGCAAGCGCCCGCCAGTACGTTCTTGTCTTTCGACGCGCCCGGTGCAGGAACCTCAGATGGCCAGGGCACCTTCCCGGTGGCAATCAATCGCAGCGGACTGATTGTCGGTAATTTCACCGACAGCAGCAGAGTGCAGCACGGATTTATGCGCGCCCCGGACGGGACTTTCACGACTTTCGATCCTCCCGGTTCGACCGGCACCTATGTCATGGCCGTCAACTCGAAAGGGCTGGTGGTGGGATGGTATGAGACTCCCACTAGCACGTTTGGTTTTCTTCGCTATAGAAATGGGACATTCGCCACCCTGAATGCCTTCCAGGGGACGAGCTACACCGTACCCGTAGCGATGAACGATATCGGTGAAATCGCTGGAGACGTTGGGTTCGCCGCGAATGTTACCCGCGGGTTCCTCTCGTCGCCGACCGAGAGCTTCAAGATGTTTAGAGTGCCCGACGGTGGGTCATGGGTAGGGGTGGCAGCATTGAACTCGTCCGGAGTGATCGCCGGCGCTTACCCCGACGTTTTCAAGCAAACCACGCGCCGCGGATTTCTCCGAGATAACGCTGGCAATTTCACAGGCTTCGATGCGACTGATACTGCCCTTGACACAGCCGCAACTACGATCAACGCCAGCGGACAAGTAGCAGGCTGGTATATCGACGCCAGTGATGAGGCGTTCCCTTTTCTCCGCGACGCCGATGGAACCATTACTTTATTTACCGTTGGCGGCGCCCAGGGAGTGGCCACAAGCATCAATGACCTCGGTGTAATAGTGGGATACGGTTACACCGACACTTCCGGGAATGCGTTTGTGCGCGACGCGGCCGGAAACGTCACCGTCCTGACTCCACCCTTCAGTAACGTGGGGAGTACAGCGGCCGGCATTAATCTGAGTGGCCGGATCGTGGGTACCTATTACGATTCGGCATACGTAGCCCATGGCTGGTTGATGACGCCGTAGACTCCCTCAGCGGCCAAAGCCGCGTTTGATTTGTCAGCCCTTGCGGCGCGGCTTGAAGCCGCGCCCTTTCAAAGAAGCCGCGCTTCAAAGCGTCGTTGCGGTGCTCTACGGCACGGTCGAGGTCGTGCCCTTCCCAAATCGTCAGAGAGAAAATCCCAAAGACGAAAGGCACTGAGAAATTTGGATTTTCTCAGTGCCTCCGTGTCTCCGTGGTGAATAGGTTTCCGGTCTTAGTGCGTGACGGCGGCGAAGAGTTCCGAGTGCATCAATGACTGGAATTGCTGGTCATTGGCTTTGAAGTGGACTTGTACGTTCGAGCTGTCGGAGTCCACGGTGGTATTGTCGACCGCGATTTTCTCCGCTGGAGTCGCGCTCATTTTCTTGTAGAGCAGGCCCGCTTTCACCAGTGACGAAATGGTCGCGGCGGTCATGGTGTCTGAGGTCACGACCGTCATCTCGAAGTTCACGCCACTGTTGAAGTTCATGGTGTAGCGCGAGGCCAGGAGGCGCTTCTTGATGGTGTCGTAGTCGGCGACTTTGGCGGCATCGCCCAGGGCCGAGTGCATGGCGTTCTGCGTGCCTTGCTGGTCGAGGATGCTCCACACCGGCGAGGAATCCACGCTGGTCATCATGTCGGCCATCGTGCCATTGGTGTCCACGCTCAAATTCTTGCCATCGCGCGTGTCGAGCGCGAAACGGATCGCCGTCGCGTCCCCAAACAGCAGTGTGCTGTCGTCCAAAAAGCTCATCACGAAGCCGCCGTCCATGGGATAAATATCCGCCGTCCCATATTTCTTCGGAGTGTTGAGCGCCGCCTCAAACTGTTTCAAATTTTCCGGCAGCACCTGATCCTTGAGTGCCATCGCAGTCGGCGAGTCTTTCAGCGCGCGATAATCCACGGAAATAAGCTGGAGCAGATCGCCCGGCACAACCGAGCGGGCGGAAGAATTCAGCGGCATCGCCCAAGCCATGCTCACCAATAGAAGAGAAGCCAGACAAATCTTAACAAGTTTCATAACGCCTCGGAATCGCAGATCGAGAGGGATCGTGCGCTCTCCATTTGTTGGATGCACGATCCAGCTTCGCTGTCACTAGATCGATTGATTCTATTTTACTTGCATTTTGTCTTGCGCGAACGAAAGTACAGTGACCATTGACGGTAAAGATTCTGCTTCCCATTAGGGGCGCAAATAAGGAAACCGTCGAAACATTTTCGTGAACCGCCAGTTGCCTGCCTAATCATCGTCTGGCGCCGTCTTTGGACTCTTATCATTCAAGAAATGTTCCGCCTTCAACGGCGCGCTGATGGTCTGAAATGTAATCGGCGTCTGGCTGAAATCGAAACAATCGGAGAGATCGTCGGCATAAGCGTCAGCGTAACCGAGCGACGGCACACCAAATGTCTTTTCGATAAGATTGAGAATACTCCCAAAGTCGTGGTTGACTTTCGAGATGTATCCAGCCTTCGCATAAGGCGATATCACGATCAGCGGCACGCGGAAGCCATAAGCGTAACCCGACCCCCAACTTGTGCCATCGTTCACCATTTTCGGTGGAGGAACATGATCGTACCAACCGCCCCAGTCGTCCCAGGTAACGATGATGGCCGTATTGGACCAATAGGCACTTCCGCCAATGGCGTTTACGATGGAAGCGACCCAGGAAGGCCCGCCGGTTGTTGTCGGCTTGCCGGCATGGTCGGAATTCGAACCGTTCGGAATTACCCAGCTCACTTGTGGGAGCGCGCCGCTGGAAATGTCGGTCAGAACCTGCGTCTCATCCAGGACGACGTTGTTCGTCCAGTCGGAGCCGGTACAAACGGTGGCATTCGGCGGAGGAACGTTCGGCCCGCACATATGTTGAATCGCATTGGGCGCGGTCCAAATGGAGCCGGCTAGCGGCGCATAATAACGCCAGCTCACGCCTTTGGTATTGAGTTCGTCGGTCAATGTTGGGTGGTCGAAGCACGGATAGATGGGGTTATTGGTGGTCTCGCTTCCGGAGGCATCGATCAACGCTACGGTTTCCACCGAAGGAGCAGTGCAGCCGGCATTGGCGCTCGACGTCGCGACGCCGATGGGATTTTCGGCCACGAACAAGGTACTGCCTGTTGACGGTGCAGAGGTCCCAGAAATGATGAACTGATGGGCCGGGAAGCTGGGTCCCTGATTGGTTTGGAACATCCGGTCGCCAAAAGTGTACTGTTCGGCCATCTGAAAATAAGGTCCCACGTCAGAAGCCTGCACATATTGAAACTGCGTGTTGGACGGCGGACAGCTAGTAGCAGTCTTGGAACAGGTGACGTTAATCAGACTTGCCCCGTCCATTTTTCCACCGTCGTACATCTCCTGGAAAGCTTCGTGTGTGTGACTGATGTCGTAGTCCACACCCAGGGATGTGGCCGTAAGCGGGATCGCGTTTCCCTGGAAATCCAGCCCGCTGCTGGCAATATCTGCCCCCTTCGCAATCAGAGCTGGATCCTGAAACAAATTGTCTGGCGTCCGATTCTCCTGAAAGATGACTACGATGTGTTGCAGGGCACCGCTGGCGGGCGGCGGAGTCGTCGTAATAGAACTCGAACTAGACCCACCGCCGCAAGACGCCAGCACTGCAGCGAAAAACATAGCGCTGAGTCCCTGCGATATTCTTGCCACCGGGGACATCGCCATTTGTAAAATCCTCCGTTCAGAACTCTTGAAATGTTTCCAGGCTCCCGACTGCGGCGCGAGTCCGATCCGCACTCGTCGAGTCCGGTCCTTTCTATCTCAAACCCGGCTGCGACGATTTTCACTCGGTGGCGCTAGAGTATTGTTGCGGATTGACGGTCACAAGGTTGCTGTAGGCAGGTCTGGCGCTTCCAAATGGTCTCTTATTTCAGATCTTTACCGCTTTGGTTTTCTTACGAACTTCCGCAGCAAATGCCTGATCCTTCAGAGATGTCAGATTAATTTCGACATTGGCTAAAGCTCCCGTCACAGCAGCGTGCGCCAAAGCCCGGGCGGTGACCAAATCCGATTTCATGTTGGGATTGGTAATCGGCTCAAGGCTCTGCGTGATCCCCGCGATCTCGTGAGCTTTTTCGGCCACGCTTAAGGGCACCAGCGTCGCCTGTTTCAAGGCGGCCTCGATTAATGCTTCGCCAGTCGTCGCATCGGTGGCGGACTTCGCGCCCTTGTAGGCTTTCATCACGGAGTTGTAGGATTCGGCGTCCGCATCCACCGCAGCTTTTAGTTCTTCGCGCAGCGGAGTGAGGCGGGCAATTGCCGCGCTCAGTTGCGCCTCATATTGCAGATACGCCTTTTTTTCCCGCGACATCGAAGCCACCATCGCAGCCAGTCCCGCAGCCATTGCGGCCGCGGCCGCCGAAGCGCTGCCTCCTCCGGGGGTGGCCGTCGGCGCGGCGAGTTGCTCCACAAACGGTTCGATTCCCGCGCGCAGTCCGCCCACCGCCATTTTGCCGCTCATCACCGCGCTCAGACGATTCTCAAGAATCAGCGACGAATCGAAGTTCTCGACTTGCAGAAACCATTCCGCCGCCTGCTCCAGCGCCTTCTTCGGAATCAGCCCTACAATCTCACTCGAGATCGGAGTGACGCCGTAGCGGGCAGCCTCGCGCTTCACCATTTCGAAGACGCGGTGGACCGGTGTCTGTAAACGTTGTAGGCGATCAATGCCTTGCGCGCGCCTACCACGGTCGCACCGGCTGTAGGATGCAGACGCAACTCTCCGAAATCTGGACGCCGCTCGGCATTCGTGGCAATGTCGGCGCGAATGCCTTCAAACTGCCCGCGCCGGATATTCTCCAGATTCTGCCGCTCGGGCGAGGTCGCGGCCGCTTCGTACAAATAGACAGGGACTTGATAGCGCTTCCAGATTTCTTCGCCGACGTGCCGGGCCATCGCCACGCAATCTTCAATCGTGACGCCATCGATCGGGATGAACGGCACCACGTCCGCTGCTCCCATGCGCGGATGTGCCCCCTCGTGAACATTCAAGTCGATCAACTCAGCAGCCTTGCCTACCCCACGGATTGCCGCTTCCTGAACCGCTTCGCGCTCGCCCACCAGCGTGATCACCGACCGGTTGTGATCAAAATCACTTTCCCGGTCGAGCAGGTACACGCCTGCCATTTTCATAGCGTCGACTATGGCATCAACTTTGGACTTATCGCGGCCCTCGGAGAAATTCGGAACACATTCAACCAGCGTAGACATAAGGAAAGAGCATAGCTGGCTCGTCTGCAAAGCTGCAACTCAGTCGCCTACACGGATACAATTACGTGCATGCGAAAATTGACGGCCTTGCTAAACCGCCGCGCCAAGTGTGGATTGGCAATCTTTTCAACTCTTCCCTGACGGGAGCGAAGTTTCACGTCCGTCGTTCAGCTTGTGACTACTGGATTGGACGCGGGAGGTCGCGTGGGCGATCTGTCTGGGGCGCAAACGGGAGCGCTCGAAGCCCTTCCCTGAGAGCTTACAGTTTCTTGGCTACTGCTTCGGCGGATTCTGATCCTTCTCGTCCGGCTTCTTTTGATCCGGCGGTTTCTGCTGATCCTTCGGCAGTTCTTTCCCTTCGTACAACACCTTCACGTTCGTGCCGAAACGCTTGTAATCTTCGTACTTCACGATTTCTTTGATGTGGACGTCTTCCATCTTGAAGTGCAGTTCATCGTCGGCCTTGGTATAGACCGGAAACCAATACTGCCCATCGATCTGCTGCCGCCAGGTTGTGAACTTCGGAAAAAGATTTTCTTCGTCTCCGTGTTTCTTGCGGATGTCGGGGACCGTCTTGCCGTAAGTTTTCACGATCTGAAAGTCGCGGCTGTCAACCCACACGCGTCCCTGGAAGTAGCGTTTCTTGCCCTCGATCTGCTTAGGGGCGATGTCGAAGACGTAACAATGCAATTCGTCTTCCTGTTGCTGGCCGACATAGAGAATGTTGTACTCGCCCACATCCTCCGCAGTCAGCACAAACGGCAGCCGATGCCGGATGTCCTCGAAATCTTCCTGTGACATGGCGATTTTCGTCAGGCTCGATTGCGGCGCGAATATGACGTTCTCGCTGCGCTTGCCCTTGGGGTCGAAAATGACATCGAAGACTTCGTGGTATTCGCCATCGACAGTTTCGCCATCGACGGTCTGGACTTTTACATCCTGGCGATAGGTGTACTGTTCGCGGGCTTTGGAGAACTCGGTCTCCTTGGCCGCAAAGCGCTTGATGATTTCTTCAGGCGTGGTGTCTTTCGGAGGAGTGTTTTCCAGCGGGCCTTCCTGAGCGGCGAGCGGTTCCTGAGCGGCGAGCGGCAAAGCTGTCAGCGCGCACGCCAGGCAAAACAGCAGACGACAAACGACCGGTTTCATACTCTCTAGTCTATCGAAACTCGAAGAAACCTGTTCCCGCTCGAATGCCTAATCGAAGCACGACGAGGGTAGTACAAACATTGTCCAAGGGTCGGTAACAAAGACCGCGGCAGCCCTCCCTCCAACCCCTCTCCGCTCAGCGAGGCCGGAGGGGAGGGTGCTGCAGTTCTGCCGTCTACTTGGACGGCCATAATGCGTGCGGGGTTGCCGTACGAATTGTGCCGCGAGCTTTCTGACAACTCACATAAGCGCTTCGCGTTCCTCTGGTTTTCGAATACTAACTTTTTGCAACGGCCCATTGCGGACGCAAAAGTTCATATAAATCTTCGGTAATCGCAAGTCAAAAACATTCAAGACGCAGATTCCAGGTTGCAATCAATGCTATCATTGCAATCATGGCCAGCATTACTATCCGTAAACTGCCTGAGAATACGAAGCAGCGTCTCCGCATGCGCGCCGCCCGCAACGGCCACTCCATGGAGCAGGAAGCCCGCGAACTTCTCGAAACCGCACTCGCCCGTAAAGAGGCCGAGCCGGAAAACATCGGCGAAGCCATCCGCCGCCGCTTCGCTCGTTTTGGCGGAGTCGATCTGAAAATTCCTCCTCGCGGCCCGATTCGCGATCCCGGAATCCGCTGAGAGCAGCATGCTCATTCTCGACACCAACGTGATCTCCGAGCCTATGCAACCGCGGCCCGACCCACGGGTTCTGTCGTGGTGGTCGCAGCAACGAAAAAGCGGTGAACTCTTCGTCACGACCATCACCATCGCAGAAATTCTCTACGGAATCGCGCTGCTGCCGAATGGAAAGCGCCGCGACAAACTGATGGCCGAAGCCGAGGGTACCTTTGCCGAAGACTTTGCCGGACGTATTCTCTCCTTCGATGAGGACGCAGCCCGCGCCTTCGCCGAGATCGCCGTCGCTCGCCGCACGCAAGGCCATCCCATCGCTGACTTCGACGCCCAGATCGCCGCCATCACACGCCTGCACCGCGCCACCCTGGCCACCCGCAACACCGCCGACTTCGAAGGCTGCGGCTTATCCCTAGTCAACCCCTGGAAGAGCGCGGGCTAGCAGTCCGCCTCCAAAGAAGTTTGTCCCGACCGGAGCGGAACGCGAGCGAGCGCAGTGAAGGAACCTGCTCTTGCTAGAAAGTTTGTTGGGCAGGCCTTTTCGTCCGTCCCGATGTCTCAACAGCGCGCTAGAAGCCGCCCTCCCTCCCCTGCTACACTTTCCCGTTTGCCGTAGGAGGTTACTCGCATGCGCCGTCTTCTTCTCTCCCTTCTTGTATTCGCGTTCGCACTTCCCGCCGTCGCTCAGTCCAAGCATCCTTTCACCTTCGACGACATGATGAAACTCAAGCGCGTGGGTGAGCCCGAAGTTTCGCCCGACGGCAAATGGGTAGTCTTCAGCGTGGTCGATGTCAGTCTGGAAGCCAACACGAAGACGCCGCACATCTGGATCGTGCCGCTTGGCGGTGGTGAAACAGCAGGTTCCTCCACTGCGCAGAACGCTTCGCCTTCGGCGAATCATCCCGCTCCAGTCGGAATGACAGAAGTAAAAATGACGGAAGCAAAAAGTGGGGTGCCCCACGTCTCGCCGAATTTGCGAGACGTGGGAAGCAAGGAACGCGAGCTTATCGCCGATCAGGACGGAGACCGCCCGCGCTGGGCCCCGGATGGCAAGCGCTTTGCATTTCTCTCGACGAAAGAAGGTGGCTCGCAGGTCTGGATCGCGGATTTCGACGGCGCTGCGGGAACGGTGACCGCAGTGCACAAGCTGACTTCGATTGCGACCGAGGCGGGCGGCGAGCTCTGGTCGCCCGACGGAAACAATATTCTTTTTACCTCGGATGTGTACCCCGAGTGCGACGGAACTCCCAAGGAAGAACAAGCCTGCAATGCCAAGAGAGTTGAAGATGTCGCGAAATCCAAAGTGAAGGCGCAGATTTTCGATCGCCTGCTCTACCGTCACTGGAATGCGTACAAGGAAGGCAAGCGCAGCCACATTTTCTTTCAGGCGATACCATTTGGAGTTTCACGGCACGACAGCGCTGGGCACCAGTTAGATACTTTCGGTTTCAGTCCGCTTGATGTCGTTCGCCGCGACCTCACGCCCGGCGACTACGACGCGCCCGTCTTCTCCCTCGGCGGACAGGACAACTATGCCTTCTCGCCCGACGGGCAGAAGATTTGCTACACCTCGAATCACGACAAGAATGAAGCCGCGTCCACGAACAACGATCTGTGGATCGTCCCGGTCAGCGGCGACCCTGCGAAGAACATCACTGCCGACAATCCCGCCAGCGACTCGACGCCGCTCTATTCGCCCGATGGCCGCTACATCGCCTACCGCGCCCAGCAGCGTCCGGGATACGAGAGCGACCGCTTCCGCCTCATGCTCTATGACCGCAAGACGAGGGAGAAGAAGAATTTGACGGAGGATTTCGATCATTGGGTCGACGGTTTTGTGTGGGCGCCAAACTCCAAAACGATCTATTTCGATGCGGAAGAGAATGGCAATGCGCCGGTGTGGTCTCTCGATCTGCTCGGACAATATGCGGCTGTGCCAAAGCCACTCTTCCGGAGCGGAACAAACGGAGATATCGTTTTAACGCCGGACGGAAGAACATTGGTCTTCACACGAAATACAGTTCAGGCTCCCGTGGGAATATTCTCCGCTAGAATCGCGGACCTTCCAGAGAAACCGTCCATTTGTGGCGAGAAGGCGTCAGATTTCTTTGTCAGCTGCCCGGAGAAGGCAGCTGTAGCCTTAACGCATATCAACGATCCCATTCTCTTGAAGACCACGATGCCGGATCTCGAAGCGTTCGGTTTTATCGGCGCACACGATGACAAGGTCCAAGGCTTCCTGGTCAAGCCGCCGAACTTCGATGCCACGAAGAAATATCCCGTGAAGCTCCTCATCCACGGCGGGCCGCAGGGGGCCTGGGGAGACGACTGGAGCTATCGCTGGAATCCCGAACTGTTCGCGGCACCAACTTCATCAGGCCCAGGATACGTCGTCATCATGATCAACTTCCACGGCTCGAACGGCTACGGGCAGAAGTTTATGGACGCCATCAACGGCGACTGGGGCGGCGCTCCGTATGAAGACCTGATGAAGGGCCTTGACTACGCGGAGCAGACATATCCGTTCATCGATAAAGACCGCGAGTGCGCGCTGGGCGCCAGCTACGGCGGATACATGATTAACTGGATTATGGGTCACACCGACCGCTTTAAGTGTCTGGTGTCGCACGACGGCATGTTCAACCCATTTTCGGCATGGGGCACGACGGAAGAACTCTGGTTCAACAACTGGGAGTTCGGCGGCACGCCCTATACGGCCCACGATACTTACAATAAGTGGTCGCCGCGCAATTCATCCAAGAATTTCAAGACGCCGACGCTGGTCATCCACGGCCAGCGCGACTACCGGCTCGACGTGAGCGAAGGCTTCCAGCTTTTCACCACTCTGCAAGTGATGGGCGTGCCCTCGAAGATGCTCTACTTCCCCGACGAAGGCCACTGGGTGCAGAAGCCGCAAAATGCGCAGATCTGGTACAAAACCGTGAACGACTGGGTCGATCAGTGGACCAAGAAGTAGCTCATGTGGGGACAGCCGCCTTAGCCTGCCCTGAGCGAAGTCGAAGGGGCTGTCCGGCGGAGCGAAGCTCGGCATTGTTTGTGTGTGTCGCGGACACCCTTTCGACAGGCTCGCGCAAGCTCTCGCCGCCGCGAACTACCTAAGGACGAAAGGACTACTACCCATGCGCAAGACGAAATCGCCAAGGTCGAAGAAACCCGCGGCGGAGTCATCACCCACCGATCCACAGGCTCAACTCGATTCCTTTCTAGCCAAATACGATCCCGAGGTCGAAGCCTTTGCACGCCGTGCACTGGCCAAGATGCGCAAGATCGTCCCCGGCGCCATCGAAATGGTCTACGACAACTACAACTGGCTGGTGATCGGCTTTGGACCGAGCGAGCGCCCGTCGGAGGCTATCTTCTCTCTGGTGCTTCCCCCGGGCCGCACGACCCTATGCTTTCTGCAAGGCGTAGGCTTGCCCGATCCAGCAAAGCGTCTTCAGGGAAGCGGAAATGTGGTCCGCAACCTCCGGCTGTATAACCTCGGCGAGCTCGATGCGAAAGTACTCGACGACCCGGAAGTGCTCAGCCTGATCAACGTAGCGCTTAACCGCGCCAAGGTGCCCATGCCTGCCGGAGCGCGCCGCAAACTGATCATCCGATCGATTTCGGCGAAGCAGCGCCCGCGCCGTGCGAGAGATCGATAAGACTGAAATTCCGATCTACCTCTCCATTCCTAATGGCTGCAGAATTCTGACCGGCAAACGCGCGACGGGCCGCGCTGTCGTACCCCTCGACTTGCTTCCGCCGACTGGAGCGGGCACAGCCAGCAACACATCGTTCATTACCGCGCTAACTCCTGTCGTGGTCACAACATCGACTTCCAGCGGAAGACTGAACCCCGCGCTCGACGGCACAATGTTCACCAAGCCGTTGGCATCGGTCAGCGTGCTGGTCTGGCTTACGGCGAGAATTACTTGCGACGCCGAGTTGGTGGTGTTGGTCTCTCCTCCTCCGGCAGGCGAAGTCGCAGCCGGGCGCATCACTGTGGTTTGAAACGTAACGGTGGCACCCATTACCGGATTCGGTGGCGACGATGAGTCTGTGACGCGTACGACAATAGGCTGGAATGCTTGTCCAGTAGAAACTTGTCCCGCTCCCGCGACTGGTTGCAGTTGTTGCAGCGACATCGGCACTACATTTCCGTAGAACATCTGGCAGGGAGCATTCGCCGGAGCCACGC
>WNFI01009024.1_pt1 | contig 28382 bp, 29 predicted proteins | sample 5400471 | NCBI WGS metagenome assembly WNFI01 (sample SAMN13153348, study PRJNA577476) | soil metagenome | isolation source: 100 cm saprolite on Douglas fir-dominated hillslope | place: USA:California | collected 2013-09-17
GATTTGCTCTTCGCTGAACCGCTTCTTCTTCACGTCCGCCTCTCCCTTCAGTTGGCGGACTCTACCTCAGACCCGTACTATTTCAGGGGAGCACGTCACGTGGTCTCCAGGGCGAAACTCTGCATACTTTTCCCCTCGAGTGAAATCGTAGCCTCCGAGGGCTTTCTTCAGCGATCCAACCGACTGGTCAAGTGCTTCGGGAGAAGACACCAATACCACTTGCATGACTCCGGTCCTCCCTAGAAGTCTGGTGTTGTAGTTGATGATCGGGGCGTTGGTACGATCATCCGTTGCAACAAAGGCCCACTCAAGCAGTTTTGCGTTCTTGTCATATTGGGGTTGGAACCGCCAGCCCTGGATACTCAAGGTCCCCCAACCACGCTTACGCCTTTCTTCGTTACCCTTCTCCGTGCTTTTCCTTACGGTATTGAGTACCGAGTCTGCATCGATCTTCTCGTCATCTTTTACATACCCGACGGGACTGAACTCAAAAACCGCAAACCAGCTCAGATCCTTAGGTGCGAAAAGATACTCACGTCCGCTCGTTAAGTTTTCATTCAACTCCATAAACTTTTTGGTGTCCGCAGCACCTAGGAATGCGTAACCTTCGGGAATCTTGATTGTTGCCTTATCGCCTATCACACCGTCACCGCTGAACTGCCAGCCAAGCTTGGAGAGCGGATTCTCTTGTGCGTAGGCAGTTACGGCGAATAGGAATGCGAGAAAGACAAGCGCTGCTATGCGTTTCATTCTTATCTCCCTATTCAAATGCAGATGCCCGAAACAGCTTAGCTCATCATTATCTTCTTACCTGGCACCGGACGTGTGCCCACTACGCACAAGCGGGCCAATACAACCCTTCTCTACGTTTTGGCTCCCCGGACGTTCCTGCGTAGCGCCTAAACAGATCTGGCTGGTTCGCCCAGTCGAGCTGGCCGGGTCCGGGAGCGAAACGGTTAAAGTGATGCTTCGTGCGCTCGTGATAGCGCATCACTGCTTCGAGCTGCGAGGCGTCTGGCACTAAAGTAGCGAGGCGCAACGCCGCCTAGGTTTTGCGCCACAAGGACGGTGCCCTACATCTTGAGCGCATCGTTTGCGCCATAGACTGCCGCGTCGCTGTCAACCCAAACATCATCGCCATGCAGATTGAATGCGCCATCGGCTACGGTCTTTCGGCGCCTTCTACGAGATCAATGGGCAGATTGTATAAACCCATTCCCGCTTGCTTTTCTTGTTTCAATATGCGGCGCATCGGAGTCGTTAGATAAACCTTCGTCTTCATTTCCGACTCTCCGAGTCCACGATACTTTGAAAGAGTCTGAAGAATCTCGTTCTTGACCTCCTTCGTAATCCTGACACTTAATTCGGCCGAGTCACCGAATAGGTCTCTTCTTGAGTCGTGGACAATGCAAAGACCGTGCTTGCTATGAAGCTCCAGACAAGGAAGTGCTCTCTGTAGTTTCTTTAAATGGAGGTCTACGCAGTAGGGTCCGTCTTTTTGTCGAATGAAGAATGCCCGTGTTAATTGCTCCCCATGCTGCTTCACATAGTCTAGCTCCACGAGGTAGAACAGTTTGTGGAGGGCGAAGTACGAAAGCCCTGGTAACGAATCAATAATTGTCTCCGCGACTGACGCGACGTCTAACTTTGTCTTACCGTAGATTTTTCTGGGTGCTTCGCCAGTCCACCTTAGCTGTTCGGCAATAAACTGGTAGTCCGACTGCTGGTTAGCGTAGCTCCGATGAATCATTGCTCGCTGACCAGGGTGGTACAACGGAATCAATACTCGACCGTACCACCGATTTGATGTTCTGACCGCACGACTCAAACCGAGACTGTGATGCTCTACCAATGAAGTCGCTTTGAGTGCGCATGCGCCGAGCGTCACAACTAATTTCGGATTTACAAGATCAATCTGCTGGTTTAAGTAGCCAGAGCAATTGTCGACCTCTAATTGACTCGGGGCTAAGCCCTGCAGATTCCAATAGATCTTCGAAGTTGTGCCCTGCCTTGTCGCCGTGAAACGGAATTTCTGAGCTATCCGCGCCTAGTCGTCCAGGTGCTTCACCAACAAACATTATCGGAGCACCAAGTTTTCCGGCTGCTCGGTTCAGAACGCGGGCACTGTCGTTCATCCGAGGACACTTCCGACAATCCTGAACAAGTGAACACAGCGTGTCGAACTTCTTATAGCGTGCCGCAACTACTTGGGTAGTCATCTTGCAATTAGTTTCTGCATTTGGCCTTTTGTCGCATCGAAATATGTTCGCACCGAATGGCATACAAGCCTCCCGGGCGTTCTGGAAGTTTCTTTGCACATAAACGACAAAAGACGGGATAAGCCAATGAAATTGCCGAGCGCTTTATTGAAGTAATCATGATTTCGGTACACAACCACGAGCTCCATGATGTCTCGATTAGGGCATAAGAACTCTCCGAAATGCCAGCAGGGTGCCCCGAGAGGTCGAAGGGAATCGGTTTCCGCCGAGGAGAGATGAACAGTCAATGCCGCTTGAGGATTGTTCTTCCAGCGATTCAGAGCCGTAATTATTCGCTCGAGTTGGTTTTCCTTTTTCTCGCCAAAGCAGATCAGTCGTTCGAAATAGGTTCCCCATCGTCCTGTGCGCCGTCTTCGATGGCCCCTTAGATATCGTTCGTAAAACGCATGTCGGTTGGGTGCGTTCCGCAACGTTTTTTGCGGGAACACCGTATTAGCGACATCGCGAATCCAATCCCCTTTCGGCTTTTCAGCCCTGGGATCAAAGCGCGTAAGCCATGTTTGATCGAAGCGCATCGGTTCTGCGATCGTCACGATTACGTTCGATGCGTCTGGCCCGTGCGTGAGCAAATGGTGCGCAACGTCGGTCCATGCGTCGACACAATCAGTTCGGGCGACCGTAGTAGCCATTGACGTATAGCTATGCCTTTCGAGGTGCCGCTTGGCTATAGCTAATGGAACGAAGACTGAGATCTGCAATTATCCAACCACGTCTCTCTTTCCGGAGAATTCGGAACACCTTGAATCCTTCCAGAATTGCCAGTTGCCATTGCCACAGCGGGCAACGCTCAACCTCGTACCCATGCACGAGACGTCGCACCGCTTTGAGCAATGAATAGTCCAGATGCTTTACATATCGAAAGTGATGGTGGGTCAAGCCATGGTTGAAAATCCAGGTCGCAACACCCTCCTCAATAAGTATGGCTCGTGCTCCATCCTCGTTTTCATCGACGGATGGCTTGCTCTTCCTCTTAACCTTGAAGAGGGCGCGCAATACGGGCGACCAGCCAAGAATAACTGCATAGGCAAGATGAAAGACGTCATGAAAGCGGTAATCGTCTTGCTCTAACCTATTGTCGGTAAGACGATCTCCGATATTGATTCCATTACAGAGCTGAAAGACATAAGTTCTACGGTTGACCTTCCGTTCATCAAAGTATATTTCTATGCGTCGCGGAAGCTGTTCGTGCTCGTCATAATCCGAGTCAAAAGGTTTCAGAAAAATCTTCTTCCTTGGCCAGCGTGAAGCAATTTTCGCCAGATTGTTTTGCGCGGCGAAGGTAAGGCTTATTCCACTAATACTAGCCGCGCGAACCAGCAGGCGAAACGTACGAGCTAAGTGCCGCAAGAATTCGCCGCGATCAAGCTCCCAGTGTTCGCCGGCAGCAAACTCACTCATTAGGCGGCCAACAGCGCCACCTAATGCAAAGTAATCCACCTCAGAAGCTCGACTCACCCGTTGAGTTATGGAAATAGGGATCTTCTGTACGCCGTGGAACGTTAGCGACGGGATTGGTTTGTTAACGACACGAAGGTTATCTCCTTCACCTCTGGCTGTTGCAAGAGCGGAGAGCGAGATTCGATGACGCGAAGCGAGGTTACTTAGATACCACAGTACATCGCCGAACTCCTCCGTAATGGCATCAAGATAATAGGTCGACGTTTCCCGCTGTTGCCGCTTTGGCAGCGTAAGAAGACTTCCCATTTCTCCAAACAGCCCAAGCAGCGGTATGCGCAGGCCATCTGCGCCCGTACGGAAGTTCTGATCTGAGAGACGTGCCTGATGCTGGTAGGCGTCAAGCGAAAGTGGCTTGAGCCTAGTTGTTTCCTTGCAGTAAAGCATTCAATTTCCTCCGCTGCATCAGAACTGTGGCGTCAGGTGTTCGCGCCAGTTAGCTGAGCACCGAGATTTTTTTCTTAATCTGAACGATCGTGTAATCAAAGCTCCCCTTCAACTGTGCCCGTGGCATCACGCGGCGCTGCTAATGCCTGAAGGCTTAATCCCTCGATTTCTTGCAAGGTCTTCCCAGCGATTCCCTGTAAATCCCCGTACATTCCCACTGTCGCCCGCATCACGCGCTCGATCTGCTCTTCCCGCTTGGCCCACTGCTTCATGATGGCTTTGCGTTCGACATTGAGATCCTCCTGCATCGACGAAAACGCCTCGACGATTGCTTCAACACGCTGGCGGAATCTCGGACCGGTCAGGTACTGATAGACCATCTCCGTCTTGGTGTGCTGCCCTTCGGAAGCATGACGAGCTGACGCAATGTCCACAAGCGCATAGCGAAGCAACGCAGCGAGAGGAAGCGCCACCGTCGGGTGAGTAACCCACACGCCGTCCATCGCCTCAAAGGTCTCCACTCCTTTGGGGAGGACTTGGCTGACGATCACGGCGACTTCCGCCTTGGCGGCCCGTTGGTCGTCCCGAAGCTTGGGGAGCCAGCCGTCGCTCCAGTTTTTCGTTCGCTTCGACTCCCAAAGGATCGTGCCGCAGGGTTGTCCGAGCGGACTTATCACGCGATGCAATACGTCGCCGCCTTGCTCGCCCTTCGGCACAGGATCGATGGTGTCAAGCGGGAACTTGGCGCGCAGGAGCGCTTCAAGTTCGAGCTCCTGAACTTCTCCCTGAAGCTGCTGCGATCCTTGCTCGGCCCGGCGCTTGAGATCCTCGATCTGCTTTTGCATCGAGGTGATGGTCTGCTCCTTTTCCATCACCTTGAGCTTCATCTGGTCTTCGACTTCCTTGCGCGCCTGATCGCGCGTCGCCGCGAGCCCCTCCTGAACTCGCTTCTCGACCGTCAGCTCCACCTCGCGCTTCGCGTCGTCCAGCTCCCGCTGCTTGCGGATAAGGTTGGCCTGGGCCTTCTGCGCCTCGGCAAGCTTTATGTCGCGCTGCTTCAGCACCTCCTGAAGATCGGTGACCTCCTTTGTCTTCTGTTCGAGGTCGGTTGCCGCGGCTAGCTTGGCCTTCTTAGCTTCCTCTGCAGAGATTTTCGAGCGTTCCAGACCGACCTTCTCGGCAACCTGCTCATCTAGAGAATCCTTAGCTCTAGCAATCGCCGCTTCGCGCTTAGCGATATCGGCATTCTGCCGCGCGATTCGTTGCTCGTATTCGTGCCGCGTGGATTCAATGAGCGGCGCGGCAAGTGACTCTGTCAGTTTGATCTTGGTTTTGCAATTCGGGCAGGTAATTGTCGGTTCGGCCATGCGCCCTCCATCAACTCTTACTCTTCTCCGCCCGAATACCGCTCCAATCTCTGCCTGACTGCTTCAAGCGGCAGCCGGCAACGCGGATGCTCAGCTACTCGGTTCAGGCTCTCGTACAGGGCAGCCTCTGCAATAACCTGGCGACTTTCAAGCTCATCGAAAATCCAGAGTAGCCCATGGCAACGTAGCCCTTCGGCATCCGCAAGGCGGCGCATGGCCGCATCCCCGGCGAGCAGTATCGCAGCCTCGGCCTTGGCGAGCGAGAGCGCGTAGCTGTCGTGGATCGAGATTTTCCGCTCCATAGTACGTAACCGCTGTGCTTCGCGGACCTGCTCGCCAGTGAGCGATCGGACTTCGAGGCCGAGAGCTAGCAGCCTTTCGCCGCCATAGCCCCGCAACTCCTTGTCGTAGAGCGCGTCAGGTACGACAAAACGATAAGGCAGAGCAAAGATCCGCTCGATGAGCTGTGCCCGCTCCAGGTCGATCACGACCGAGGTATCGGAGACGAGGACATCCATCGAGCGGGGTCGTCAGGCCGGGCTTTCCAGCCGCCGATCGAGTTCCCGGACCGTGATTCCGAGGAGCTCGGCCGCCTTCGACTCCGAGATCATCCCTTCGGAAACTGCCCTGTAGCAAAGTCGCGTGAACCGCTCCGGACGTTCCAAGGGAATCGGGCCGGGCTCGGCATAGGGCGGCTTTCGCCATCCTCTGCGCTCGAATTCGTCGAACAGTCTCTTGAAAAGCGGCTCGCCGATGATCTGCAGGTCTTTCAGCCGGTACGTGATCGCCTGAATGCTCGTCTTGAATAGCGCCTTCAGCTCGGCCAGCTCGCCGATCGAGAGCGAGTCGCGGTGCTTACCGACTTCGCGCCAGAGCATTTCGGCAGGCATTAGGAAAGCCCCGGCAAAGCGATGTGCGAGCTTCTCGCCCTTGGCGCCGTCCAGCCCCTCCAGGACGAGGTGGCCCAGCTCGTGAGAGAGCGTGAAGCGCTGTCGCTCGCCCGTGTCGTGCTCGTTGACGACGATCACGGGGACGTCCTCACCTTTGCTACGCCGCGCGAAGCACATAAGCCCGGAGAAGCGCTCCCCCATTTGAAGCGGAATCACCTTGATGCCCTGCTCCTCGAGAAACTCGGCTAGGTTGGGGATAGGATCGAGGCCGAGATTCCAGGTCGAGCGCAGGCGCATTGCCGCCGTCTCGGCATCCCCTGGCTCAGCGGCGTGAAACGGCGAGCCTTGGGGTCGGGACCACATTGCGCTCGCCAGCCCGACGAACTCTTCGATTTCAAGATAGCGCTCTACTTCGCTCAAGACGGAAGCCTTGACCGAGGCTTCGTCCTTCTTGCTCGTGATCTGGTTCTTGCGGAACTCGACGGATTCGAGCGTCAGATCGTTCTGCCCGAGGAGGTAGCTTTCTTGCACGGCCAGCGCGCGCGCGATGGCCGCCAGTATCTCCGAGCCGGGCATCATCTCGTCCCGCTCGTATTTACTAAGTGCCTGTGCAGACACTCTTTTATCAATCTTCATTTCCAACTCGCGCAAGGACAGCCCGGCGGCTGTCCTTGCTAGACGCAATCGTTTCCCGATCATGACTGGCCCCCGGCGCTCAGTTGTGGTGTTGACAACTATAATGTTTCATCTATCATTTGTAAACCTCAATGTTCGGGCCATTCCCAGCCTTTGGGGCGCCAGCGGATAAAGGCAACTCCACATATAGGGAAGGGAGCAGACACATGGCACGCAAATCCAACACGCCGGCGACGGGTGGTAGTTTCGACGACGCGACCGTTGAAGCAGTCTGGAAGAAGGGTACTCCCGAGCCGGCTTATCCGAGTTTCCGCAAGGACTCCTGCGCGGCATCGATGCAGCGAACCAAGTACGGCGAAACCGTCCAGTTCGGCTGGGAGATCGACCACATCAAGCCGGTTGCGAAAGGTGGCGGCGACGAGTTGAGCAATCTGCAGCCGCTTCAGTGGGAGAACAACCGGCACAAGGGTGATGACTGGCCGAACTGGACCTGCAAGGTCAAGAACTAATCTCAGACACGAATTCGATATGAGATACGACGAAGAGACACGCAAGGCGATCTACGCAAAGACAAACGGCCTCTGCCATCTGTGCTGGAAGCCAATCGCATTTTCGAATTACGGCGCTCATGGAACGCGCGGCGCATGGGAAGTAGACCATTCCGTTCCGGTGTCGGAAGGTGGCACCGATCATCTAAATAACCTGTTTTCTTCGCATACGGCGTGCAACCGCAGCAAACAGGCTGCATCGAGCCTATCGGCTCGGCGGGTTCACGGCAAGACTCGCGCTCCGATGTCGGCCGCGAGAGTCCAACGTGCTCGGATAGAAAACGCCCTGATCGGCGCCTTCGCCGCAGGCCTGTGCGGCGCACGCTTTGGCGGGCCGGTCGGTTTCTGGATCGGGGCCATTATTGGTGGTCTCGTCAGCTATGAAACAGATCCCGAAGTAGCGTAACTGTTAGCGTCCGCTACGTTCACGCCATCCCCTGAGCAGCGGGAAAAGAAGCCCTGCCCTGTCCGCCGCCGCCGCGGCAGTGTAAGCATCGAGTTGTGGCGCATAACGATCATGCTCGCGATCGAGAAACCCTTCCACGTCCGCGCCCGAGTGCGAGCTGGTCTTGTACTCCACCACCCAGCGCGCGCCATTTTCGTCTCGGAACATGCGGTCGATTGCATAGCTGCGCGTGCCGCCATCTAAACGGGTACGCAGTCTATATTCGCTTCGCGCTTCGGCGTGTGGACCTAGAACCCAGCGCCCACGCTCATCGCTCAAGGCATTCTTAAGCGCAACCGCGATTAATTCGGCCGAGCGCCTTAACTCTGTCGGTGTAACAGCGCGCCGCTCCAGCTCCTTAACGAATCGCGGACGTAAGGAATCGACACGTCTTTCATCCCAGCCGCGAAGCTCATCCTCCGCGATCTGCTGAAGCCAGCGATGTACGACAGTTCCCACATGACGAGCCGTTTCCCCAACCCACGAAAATTCGATCTCTGCTTCTTCCACTCGACCTTCCGCTGGCACCGTCCAGCGCACGGCGGCTGGCACGTTGGGAAGCTGTATGTGGGACGCGAGGCGCTTGAGCGTCACCGGCATCGGAGCTCGTCTTGCTTCGGTAATCCGCGGAGGTTCGGTCGCCGCGGGAAAGCTCTCTTCAGCCGCGGGCCACGCGCGCTCGAGGAGTGAATGGGCGAGCGGCTTCTTGAGGTTGCCGTGCTCGTCGCAGGGCAGGCACGCGAGCAGGTGAAGGCGCTTTTCGGCACGCGTCGCGGCGACATATAGAAGGCGCGAGGACTCGGTGTCCTCGGCGTCAGCGTCGAGGTCCTTGAGGTATTGGTAGGCGAGGTCTTTGTCGGTGCCGGTTTCCTTGATGGGGGCAAGAAGCAAACCCCCCGTACCCCCCTTGTCAGGGGGGCGACCCGAAGAACCACCCACCAACTCCTTCCACAAGAACAAAGGAGGATCAGATCTTCCAGGTCCTCTATCCAACCCCGGAACAATCACGGTGTCGAACTCGAGGAAGATCCCGGCGTCCTCGAGGTCGGTGGCGTCCTCGACGCAGGCCGGGCCGCCGAGCGCGAGCCAGACGCCTTCCACGCGGTCGCGCAGGGTGCCGCGGCCGCGGTTGGCGATCGCGGGGGCGAGGATGCGCGTGAAGCGCTCGAGGAACAGATCGTCCTTGATCAGCTCCCAGATAACCCCCCTACCCCCCTTGTCAGGGGGGCGGCCGGCGATTTCGAGGAGTTTTTCAAGAGGTAGAGCGAGCCATGGGGCGCGCAGGATGGAGAGCCAGGCGATGCGGTCGCCGAGGTGCGTGAGAGACCGAGCGAGGGCGAAGAGGTCCTGCACCACCTGCTTCTCGCCGAGGCGCTCGATCTCGATGGCGCGGTAGCGGATGCCTGCGGCTTTCAGCGCGGGGACGATGTCGGCGAGCGCGTCGCGCTTGCGCACGAGGATGGCGCTGCGGCCTTTCGCGGCGCGAACGAGGTCGACGATCTTCCTGGCTTCGCTCCGCCGGTCGGCGGTGTTGTGCCAGGTGACCGCCTCGCCGGGGAGGTCGGGGTGATGAGGGGTGGCGGATGAGTAAGGCACGGCGCCGAGCGACTCGTCGGGCTCGCGCGGCAGGATGCGCGGGAAGGCGGCATTGAAGAAGGCGACGAGCTTTCCCTGCGAGCGGAAGTTGGTGGTGAGGGTGAGCGGCTCGAGCCGAACGTTGCCAAGCCCAGCGCGGCGCGCGTGCAGGAAGAGCGCGACCTCGGCCTCGCGGAAGCGGTAGATCGACTGCATCGGGTCGCCGACGACGAACAGCGTGCGGCCGTCGTCCGGCTCCCATCCCGCGGTGAGCCGCTCGAGCAGCTCCCACTGCGAGATGGAGGTGTCCTGGAACTCGTCGACCAGGATATGCTTGATGCGGTAGTCGAGCGCGAGCAGCAGGTCGCTCGGCGCCTCCGCGGTGCCGAGCGCTCGAACCGCGGCCTGCACGAACTCGGTGAAGTCGGCCTCGCCGCGCTCGGCGAAGACGAGCTTGAGATGCGCGGTGGCCACAGGAAGGAGCTTGAGGATCGCCTCCAGCGCTTCCCACTGCGCGTCGCTGTAGCGCTCGGGCGGCATGCAGAGGAGCGCCTGGAGCGCCTGACGAAGCTCCTCGTTGTGGGAGAGCGCCTGCGCTTCGGGGTCCGCCTTCCTCCAGGTGAATTCCTTGGTGAGCTTCTCCGCTGCCCACTCGGGAGAGGATTTGGGGTGCAGCGCCCTGGCGTGTGCAAGAAGGCGTTTTCTTTCACTGGCGAGAGACTTTTCCAAGTCTTCGCGGGTCGGCGCAGCGCCAGTTTTGCGCAGCCACTGGTCGCGCCGGGCGAGCATCGCGGCGACGAGGCCGGTCGCGGCTTCGACGTTGTTGTCGAGGTGGACGAGAAGCCTCGCGGCTTCCGCGGAAAGCTCGTTCAAAGTCCGGGAAGAGGCCTCGCGGTAGTGCTCGTGCGCATCTTCGACGATCTCCGGCTGCGCGCCGAAGCGCGACAGCACCGGCATCTGGCGCGTGAGCGCGACGCAGAAGGCGTCGATGGTTTGAATCTGCAGGCGGGATCCTGTTCCCGGAGAATCGATTTTTTCCAGAACCCTTTGCCGCATCTCGGCGGCGGCCTTGATGGTGAAAGTGATGGCCAGGATCTCCTCGGGCTTGTCCACCACGCCGAGGAGCTTGATGTAGCGCTTCACCAGCAGGTCGGTTTTCCCCGAGCCGGCGGGCGCCTGCACGATGAAGGACCGCGCCGGGTCGAGCGCGCGGTTGCGGCTCTCCTGGTCGGCTATCATGGCCACAGGAAGAAACTCCGATGAGAACAGTCCCCGAAGACACCATGCCGGGGTTCGAGGCCGGCCTGGTCGGCGGCCGCGCCTGGCGGCTGGCGGAAGAGCATCCGTCGAAGCTCGCGCTGCTCGCCTTCTACCGCGGCGTGCACTGCCCGATCTGCCGCCATTGGCTGGGCGAGCTCGAGCGCCTGGTGCCGCGGTTCACCGAGCACGGCGTGAGCGTCATCGCGCTCTCGTGCGACACGCGCGAGCGCGCCGAGCGCGCGAAGCGGGAATGGCGCCTGGACGAGCTGCGCGTCGGCTACGGCGTGAATCCCGATGACGCACGCAAAGCCGGCCTTTATCTGACCGAACAAGAGGACCACCACCTGTATACCGAGCCCGGCATCCTGGCGGTGAAGCCCGAGGACGGCACGCTCTACGCCGCGTGGGTGCAGTCCTCGCCTCACGCGCGCCCGCACTTCGCCGAGGTGCTCGCCGCCGTGGAGAGCATGGTCGCGAAAGATCTGCCGAGACCGAGAGGCGGCGCGTAGAGGCTTCACTCGTCGTTCGCTTCGTTCAGAGAATTGATGTTCTCGTAGACCCGGCAGAGCGTCTGCAGGTCGCACAGCCGGCAGGTCTTGAGCGCGTACTTCGGATCGACGCGCGCGTCGCCCGCGGCGAAGGCGGCGCCCAGCTCTTTTGTTTCCTTGCGCCACTGGTCCAGCAGCCCGCGCCAGTCGCGATACAGCTCGACCTTCGGCAGGATGTTTTTCTCTTTCGAAAAACCCCTGAAGGCCATCTCGCCCGGGTTCAGGCGCGCGAACGCCACCGCGGCGATGTTCTCGGGCGCCGAGACGGCGTAGAGCGGGAGCTGCGGGTCGTCGGGACGCTCGCCGAGCCAGGCCTGGCGCGTCGCCTGCCCGGTCTTGTAGTCGATCAGCGCGTGGCCGCCTTTCTCCAGGCGGTCCATGCGGTCGATGCGGCCGGAGAGCTCGAGCCCGGCGACGTTGAGGGTGCGCCTTTCCTCGAGCGCAGCAACTTCGAAGGGCGCGCGCGTCTTCTCGATCTCCAGCCATTCGCGCGCCAGCCGCGCGAGGCGCTCGCGCTCCAGCTCGGCGAAGCGTCCCTCGAGGCCGTTCTCTTTCACCGCAGCCGCGGCGGCGCTGGCGATGGCGGGTTCGAGATCTCTTTGAAGTGCCTTTGAATCCTTGAGAGACGTCCAAAGATGCTTCATCAGGTCGTGGAGGAGCGCGCCGCGCTGCCTCGCATCCAGCCCGGGCGCGGGCTCCTCTAGTTCTTCGGCGGCGAGGCGCCAGCGCGCGAAGGCGCGGAACGGACACGCCGCCTGGTCGGCGAGCACGCGCGTGCCGCCGCGCACCTGCTTGACCTGGACGGGAGGTGCTTTCGCGTCTTCGAACGATTCGAGCTTTTTCGATGCGAAAAGAAGATCGCGATAACGCGGGTAGTCAGGGACGGAAAGAGAAGTTCTTGAAAAGTCGAGAATCAAAGGGCTCGGAGCGAGGTCGCGATCCTCTTCCTTCTCGGGCCAGGAGAAGACCACCTCCTTCGCCGAGCTGGCCCATTCCTCCGTGAGTCGCCGGCCGCGCGCGAGCGAGCCGTCGGCGCTCGCCTGCGGGATGCCGGCCTTCTTCTGCAGCGCGATCGGGATGAACGGGTTGGGCCGCGCGGCGAGCGGCCAGGCCTCGTCGGTCAGGCCGCTCACCCACAAGCAGTCGAAGCGCAGCCCCGCCGACTCGAGGATGCCGAGGACCTGGATCGGCGCGTTCGCGGATTCGGGCTGGAAGAGCGTGTCGGCGCAAAGCTTTTTCAAAGTTTCCAGTGCTTTTTTTTCCTTCATGGATTTTGAAATGCGATCGAGGCGCGCAAACTCGCCGAGGACCTCGTGCCACTTGGCGCGAGTCTGGAACTCCTCCGAGTCGAGCGAGCGCTCGCCCGGAAAGCCCGCCGCCTCGAGCAGCGCCGAGAAATGCCGCGCCCATTCGGAAGGAGTTTTTTCTCCCGCCTCTCCCACCAATGCAAATACTTTCTCCAGGGCCTGTCGCAGAAGCGGGCAATGCTCGGCGAACGCAATCAACTTCGGCAGTGCGACGTTCGCCTCGAGGTTCCTGCGCAGGCGCACATCGAGCGTCGCGCGCCGCGCCATCTCGGTTTCGGCGCCGGCGAGAAAGGGGGAGCGGACAAGGCGGCTTGCCTTTTCAAAAGGAAGGTCTGTATTTGAAAATTCGAGGAGCAGGAGTGCTGTATCGACAAGTGCGTAGTTCGAGAGAGGCTCGCCGAGCGAGACGTTGAAGGGCAGCGGCGTTTTCTCCGCGCCCGGCAGGTGGTAGCCCGGCCGCATGACGCGCGAGAAGACGCGCACCACTTCCTTGCGCCGCTGCTCGAGCTGCGGCACGACGACGCCGATGCGCGCGCGGCCTTCTTCCAGGCGCGCGCGCGCCCATCTGGCTGCGGTTTCCAGCTCTTCCTTTGCCGACGCGAAGGACGTACGGAAGGAAGAACCCGAGACTGCTTCCGGCTTGACCTCGACGAATTCAAAATGCCGCAGGAATTCCGCGGTCTGCGGCGGCACGATGTCGAAGGCGTAGGCGACCAGCAGCTTCGGCTTCTTCAGCTTGTGGACCAGGCTGGCGACGAGGTCGGGCAGGCGGGCGGAATCGATGTTGGCAAGGGTTTCCTTCTGATACTGCTTCACCCATTCGGAAAAAGCGGAATGATCTTCATTTCCCCTTCCGGCTCCAACTCGCCACTGGTGCAGGAGCCGCCAGGCGTCGCGGCAATGGGCTGCCGCCGTTTCAGTAAAGAGCAGATCTTTCCCCTCGCGGGAAGAAGCAATCACTTCCTGCCACAACAGCTGCTCCTGCGCCGGCGTGAGAAGAAGCGGCAGCTTGTCGCCGAGCTCGGAGTAAAGCGCGTCTTCCCAGAGCCGCTCGACGAAGGCGCCGAAGGGCAGGATGTCCGGCGCTTCCCAGACGGTCAGCCCCTTCCCGATCTGAAAGGCGTCGAATTCGCCGGTCAGGGCCTGAGCGAGGCGGCGGTTGGGCGTGACGACCGTGATGCGCGCGGCGTGACCTTCGGCGAGGCGCTGGAACAGTTCCATGACTTCGTGGCATCTTAGCTGTTCCGTGACCCCCCAAACCCGGCGCATCATCCACATCGACATGGACGCGTTCTACGCGTCGGTGGAGAGCCGCGACGATCCGAGCTTGCGCGGCAAGCCCCTCGCGGTCGGCGGCTCGCCGCAATCGCGCGGCGTGGTGATGGCGGCGAGCTACGAGGCGCGCGCCTTCGGCGTGCGCTCGGCGATCCCGATGGCGCGCGCAGTACGGCTGTGCCCGCAGCTCGCCATCGTGCGGCCCGACTTCGCGCGCTACAAGGCGGTCTCGCAGCAGGTGATGGCGATCCTGCGCTCGTGCACGCCGCTGGTGGAGCCGCTGTCGCTCGACGAGGCCTATCTCGACGTCACGGAAAATCTCTGGGGCGAGCCGCTCGCCACCAACATCGCCAGGCGCATCAAGGAGCGCATCCGCGAGGAGCTCGGGCTCACCGCCTCGGCGGGCGTGGCGCCGAACAAGTTCCTCGCCAAGATCGCCTCGGGCTGGCAGAAGCCCGACGGCCTTACCGTGATTGCCCCCGAGCGAGTCGAGCAGTTCCTGCAGCAGCTTCCGGTCGAGACGCTGTGGGGCGTCGGCCCGGTGACGGCGAAGAAGCTGCGCGCCGTGGGCATCGCGCGGCTGGTGGACGTGCGCGGCGCCGACCGCGAGCTCCTTTCGCGCACCGTGGGCAGCCTGGGAGAGTGGCTGATCCGGCTTTCGCACGGCGACGACCCGCGGCCGGTAATCTCAGACCGGCCCTACAAGTCGATCTCGTGCGAGGAGACCTATGCCCGGGATCTGTCCGATTTTCAGGAGATGGCAGGCGAGCTCAAGCGCATGTCCGGGCAGCTGGCGGCCTCCCTGAGCAGGAAGCGGCTGCGCGCGCGCACCGTGACCATCAAAGTACGGTATGCGGACTTCACTACCGTGACACGGAGCCACACTGCAGAAAGTGCAAGTAATTCTGAAAAATACATCGCGGACTGCGCCCGAACGCTCCTCGCGCGCACCGACGCCGCCAGTCGGCCGGTGCGGCTGCTCGGCGTGGGCGCGCACGGCCTCGAGCGCGAGGGCGACGGCCACCCGGAATCGGAGCGCTTGTTTTAGCGCTCGAGGATCGCCGCAACCCCCATCCCTCCTGCAGTGCAAATCGAGATCAGCCCCCGGCCCGAGCCGCGGTCGGCCAGCTGCTTCGCGAGCCCGGCGACGATGCGCGCGCCGGTGGCGCCGAACGGATGGCCGACGGCGACGCTGCCGCCCTTCGGGTTCATCTTGCCGCGGTTGATCGAGCCCAGAGGCTGCGCGCGCTTGAGCCGGGTGCGGCAGTAGTCCTCCGACTCCCAGGCCTTCAGCGTGCAGAGCACCTGCGCGGCGAAGGCTTCGTGGATCTCGTAGATGTCGAAGTCCTGCAGCCGGATACCGGCGCGCTCGAGCATCTGCGGCACCGCGTAGGTCGGGGCCATCAGCAGGCCTTCGCGCGGGCCGGCGAGGCCGGCGTAGTCGACGGCGGCCGACGCGGTCTGCGTGAGGTACGCCTGGATCGGGATGCCGCGCGAGCGCGCCCACTCCTCCGAGCCGAGCAGCACGCACGCCGCGCCGTCGGTGAGCGGCGTGCTGTTGCCGGCGGTGAGCGTGCCGGAGCCGCTGCGGTCGAAAGCCGGCTTCAGCGAAGCGAGCTTCTCGATGCTCGCATCGGCGCGGATGTTGTTGTCGGTTTTCAGGCTGAGGAAGGGAAATACGAGCTCGGAGTAAAAGCCGCCGCGCCACGCCTCCGCGGCTTTCCTGTGGCTGGCGAGCGCGAGCTCGTCCTGCTCCGCGCGGCCGATGCCCCATTCCTTCGCCATCAGCTCGCAGTGCTCGCCCATGGAGAGACCGGTGCGCATCTCGGCGACGCCGGGGGTCGAGGGCCTGAGATCTTTCGGCCGCAGGCGCAACCAGGGCGTGATTCGCTCTCCCAGGGATCTTCCGTAGGCGCTTTTCAGAACGATGCGCTGCAGATTCCTTCCATAGGAGATCGGGATGTCGCTCGCGCTGTCCGAGCCGCCGGCGATCGCCGAGTCGATCTCGCCGAGCGCGATGCGGTTGGCGAGCGTCGCCACGGCGGTGAGGCTCGTGCCGCAGGCGCGCTGCACGTCGTAGGCCGGTGTCTGCGGATCGAGCCCCGCCGACTGCGTCGACTCGCGCGCCAGGTTCCAGTCGCGCGAGTGCTTGATCACCGCGCCGGCCGAGACCTCGCCGATTTTCTGTCCTTTCAAGGAAAATCTGTCCACCAATGCCTTCATCGCGGCAGACATCATTTCCAGATTGCCCTGGTCGACGTAGGCGGTGTTGACGCGCGCGAACGGGATGCGCGCGCCGCCGAGAATCGCAACGCGGCGTGGAATGGTGGCCATGGCGGTTTAGACTTATGCGAGGAGGTTTCGAGATGATAAAGACTTTCGCCGCCTTCGCGGCATTGGCGCTGTGCGCGTGGCTGCAAGGCGCCGCGGCACAGGACTATCCTGCGCGCGACATCCGCGCCATCTGCAACTACGCCGCCGGGTCAGGCGCCGACCTCATCGTGCGCTTCTACAGCGACCAGCTCTCCAGGCTCGCCGGCAAGCCGGTGATCGTCGAGAACAAGCCCGGCGCGCAGGACATGGTGGCCAACGAGTTCGTCGCCAGGTCCAGGCCCGACGGGCTGACGATCCTGATCACGCCGGTCAGCTCGACGGTGAACCTGGCGCCGTCGCTCTTCAGGCAGCTCAGCTACGACCCGGTGAAGGACTTCGCCGCGGTGACAACGATTGCCACCGTCAGCTTCACCATCGCGGTCGACGCGAAGAGGCCGATCAACAACATCCAGGAGCTGGTGGCGCATCTGAAATCCCAGCCCAAGCAGGGCTTCTACGGCGCGCAAAGCAACGCCGGCGTCATCTCGGGCGAGCTGTTCAAGTCGATGGCCGGGCTCGCCACCACCTACGTGCCGTACAAGGCCAACCCCAACGCGCTCGCCGACCTGCTCGCCGGGCAGCTCGACTTCATCGCCTTCGACTCGACCTGGACCCTCGCCCAGCAGAAGAACGGGTTCGTGCGCATCCTCGCCGTGACCACCGCCCGGCGCTCGGTCGCCATGCCGGAGGTGCCGACGATGCAGGAGGCCGGCTTCAAGGACTACGACATGACGCCCTGGTGGGGCGTGCTCGTGCCCGCCGGAACGCCGCGCCCGGTCATCGACAAGCTCGCCGGCTGGTTCAACCAGATCACCAACTCCGAGGAAGGCAGGCAGTTCCTCGCCCGCGCCGCGTTCGATCCCTTCCCCGGCACGCCCGAGTCGACGACCCGGCTGCTGAACGCCGACTTCGAGCGCTGGGCGCGCTACGCCAGGATGGCGAAGATCGAGCCGCAATAAATGTTGCGCCGTGGTCTTGCCGTAGCAGGGCTGCTCCTCGCTTCGCTCTGCGCGTTCGCGCAGACCGTCTACTATCCCGACTCGCTCTGGCAGCGCAAGACGCCCGCCGAAGCCGGCATCAACGCGGCGCTGCTCAAAGGCGCGATCGATTTCGCGGTCGCCGGCGAATCGCGCAATCCGCGCGACCTGACGCTCAACCACTACCAGACGTTCGGCCGCGAGCCGTTCGGCCAGGCGATCGGCCCGATCAAGGACCGCGGCGACCAGACCGGCGTCGTCGTTCACAAGGGCTATATCGTCGCCGAGTGGGGCGAGCCGTCGCGCGTCGACATGACGCACAGCGTGACCAAAAGCATGCTTTCGAGCGTCGTCGGCGTGGCCTACGACCGGGGCATGATCAGGAGCATCGACGACCCGGTGAAGGACTACGTCGCTCCGATCCAGCCCTACGAGACTTCCGAGCTCCTGTTCCTGTTCGAGACGCCGCACAACCGCACCATCACCTGGAACCACCTCCTGCGGCAGACGAGCGACTGGGAGGGCACGCTGTGGGGCAAGCCCGACTGGGCCGATCGCCCGAGCGCCAAGCCGAGCGAATGGTTGACGCGGCCGCGCAACAAACCCGGCAGCGCCTACAAGTACAACGACGTGCGCGTCAACGTCCTCGCGCTTGCCGCGCTCAACGTCTGGCGGCGGCCGCTCCCGCAGGTGCTGAAGGAAACCATCATGGATCCGATCGGCGCGTCGAACACCTGGCGCTGGTTCGGCTACGAGAATTCGTGGATCGTGCTCGACGGCAGCCCGGTGCAGTCGGTGTCGGGCGGCGGGCACTGGGGCGGCGGCATGTTCATCAACGCCTACGACATGGCGCGCTTCGGCTATCTCACGCTGCGCCGCGGCAGGTGGAAGGACCGCCAGCTCCTCTCGACCCAGTGGGTCGACTGGGCGCTCGAGCCGACGCCGGCCGAGCCCGCCTATGGTTTCATGAACTGGTACAACAACCGCGACCGCAAGCTTTTTCCGAGCGCGCCGGCGAGCGCTTTCGCGCACATCGGCAACGGCACCAACATCGTGTACGTCGACCCGGACCACGACCTCGTGGCGGTGGTGCGCTGGATCGAGCGCGGCTCGATCGACGAATTCGTGAAACGCCTGCTCGCTGCGATCGGAAACTAACGACTTGCCACGAGGTAGACGATCGCGCCGACTGTCACTGCAGCTCCAGCCAGGCGAGGCAGCGTCACTGCCTCGTCATGCAGAACGATGGCGCCGACCAACAGCGTCACCAGCGGGTACGCGGCCACGATCGGCGCGACCAGCGCCACCGGCGCAACCGTCAAGGCCAGGTACATGAGGAGCACCGCGCCGCCGTTGAGCGCCCCGGTGATCCCGAACCAGACGAAACTCTGCGGCGTGGCTCTCATCCTTTGCGAGCGCCGCAGCCGGTCCGCACTCACCACCGTGATCGACGAGACGGCGTAGCCGATCAGGCTCGCCGCGAAGGGGTTAGGCCAGAGGAGCAGCGCCGCCTTCGCGCCCACCTGGGCAAGCGCGCGCACCACGGCGCCGAGGAACGGCCAGCCGAGCGCCCATCCCGAAAATCGGCGCACGCCGCCCGGATTCCAGGACAGAAGCGCGATGCCGACGACGACGCCCGCCGCGGCCACGGCCGCGTGCGCGGGAATCTTCTCATTCAGCAGGAGGGCAGCGGCCACCAACGCGAAGAGCGGCGTGGTGCCGGACACCGTGCTGGTCACGGTCGGACCGAGCAGCTCGTTGGAGCGAAAATTGAGCAGCGTGACCACCGCCGGGAAGAACAGGCCCACCACGGCGAACAGCATCGCGGCCGTGGCGCTGAACTGAGACAGGTCCAGCGCAAAAGGCGCCGCGGCGGCGAAGAGCAGCGTGGCGGTGGGAATGCTGATCGCCGCGCCGGAGCGGGCATCCAGCGTGCGCAGGCCGACGCGGGCGGTCACATGGGCGATGCCGAAGCACAGCGAGCTGAGGAGCGCGAACAGGATCGCCAAATTCACGCTGCGCGCCCCCTACGCGCGCTCCACCGGCAATCCGGCGAGACGCCACTCCGGCAGCCCGGCTTCGAGCCTGCGGGCCTTGATACCCTTCTTGCGCAGCAGCGACACCGCGTCGTAGGACATCAGGCAGTATGGGCCCCGGCAGTAGGCGACGACCTCCTTGCGCCTGGGCAGCTCGCGCAGGCGCTTCTCGAGCTCGTGGATCGGGATGTTGACCGCGCCCGGCAGGTGGCCCGCGGCGTACTCTTCCGGCGGCCGCACGTCGAGCACTGTGACCAGGCCCCTGCGCGCCCGGCTCATCAGCTCCTTGGCCGGCACCGGCTCGAGGCCATCCTTCTCGGCCAGGTAGAGCTTGACGATGCGCTCGACCTCGGCGAGGTAGGTTTCGCCCACTCTGCCGAGCGCCGTCATCAGCCCCACGACCTCGTCGCCGGCGAGCCGGTAGAAAACGTACTGGCCTTCCTTGCGGCCGACGATCAGCCCCGCCTGGCGGAGCTTCTGCAGGTGCTGGGAGGTGTTGGCGACGGCCGTGCCGGTCAGTGTCGCCAGCTGCTCGACGCTGCGCTCCGACTGCGCGAGCAGCTCCAGAAATTCGATGCGCGTGGGGCTCGACAGCACGGTGCCGATGCGGGCGAGATTGGAAAAGATCTCCCGTTTGGGGTTGGTTGACATTGCGCGTGCCACGTTCTAATATTCAATCAATCGATTGAATACTAGATTATAGCATGACCTCGACGGCCATCTTGGAGTCCGAGCCGCTGCTGCGGCTGGCGGCGTTCGTCGGCGTCTTCGCCGCGGTCGCCTGGTGGGAGTTTATCTCGCCCCGCCGCAGACAGGCGTTCGGCCTGGCACGCTGGCCGCACAACCTCGGCCTGCTGCTCGTCGACATCGCCGTAGTCAGGCTGCTGGCGCCCGGCGCCGTGATCGCCGTCGCCATTGCGGGGGAAGCCAGGGGGTGGGGTTTGCTCAACGCGCTTGCGCTGCCCCTGTGGGTGGCGGTGCCGCCCGGAATCGTGCTGCTCGATCTCGCGATCTACTTCCAGCACGTCATGTTCCACGCCGTGCCCGCGCTGTGGCGCCTGCACCGCGTGCACCACGCCGATCTCGATTTCGACGTGACCACCGGCACCCGGTTTCATCCGCTCGAGATCCTGCTCTCCACCGGCATCAAGTGCGCGGTCGTGGCGGCGAGCGGCGCGCCTGCGGTTTCGGTGCTCGCCTTCGAGCTGCTGCTCAACGCCACCGCGATGTTCAACCATGCGAACGCCTCCGTGGCGCCAGGCGTGGAGCGATGGCTGCGGTGGCTGCTGGTGACCCCCGACATGCATCGCGTCCACCACTCGGTGCGCTACGAGGAGTCCTCGAGCAACTTTGGCTTCAACCTTCCCCTGTGGGACCGCATCTTCGGCACCTACCGCGCGCAGCCGAGGGCGGGCCACGCGGCCATGACGATCGGCGTCGACGCCTTCCGGTCGCCCGAGGAAATGCGGCTCGACCGCCTGCTGCTGCAGCCGTTCCGGGACACGCCGGGCCAGTACCCGATCACCCGGCGACAGGCTGCTTCATAACGCCTCAGTCCAGAACGCGCAATCGCCCCTTGATGATCTTGCGCGTCGGCGTGAGCGGCATCTCCGGTATGACGACCAAGCGCTCCGGCAGCTTGTTCTTCGCTATGTTTTTCTTCAGCAGATAGTCGACCAGCTCATCAAGCGTGATTTTCTCGGAGGGCGTTTTCAGGGTGACGAAAGCGCAGGCCTTCTCGCCTAATACCGGGTCGGGCATCGGCACGATCGCCGACTGCATGATCTTCGGATGCGAGTCGAGCAGCTTCTCGACGTCGACCGGATTGAACTTGACGCCGCCGCGGTTGATGATGTCCTTGATGCGGCCGGTGATCGCGATGTTGCCGCCCGCGCGCATCTCGCCGAGATCGCCAGAGCGGAACCAGCCGTCGTGCGTAAAAGCTGTTTTATCCTCTTCGGGATTATTGAAATAACCCGAGAAGAGCAGCGGGCCGCGCACCTGGATTTCGCCTTCGGCGGAAAGCCTCACTTCGGCGCCGGGACTGGGCCGCCCGGCGCTGGTCGCCGACCATTCCAGCGGGTCGCCCGGCCGCGTGTAGAGGCCCGCCTGCAGCTCCGTCATGCCCCACAGCTGCGTCACCGCGCATTGCGGAACGGCGGCGGCGAATTCCTGGATCAGCGCTGCGGGAGCGATCGAGCCGGACACGATGGCGAGCTTGAGCGACGACCAGTCGTATTTGCCGAACAGGCCGGCGGCGCGGCAGGCGGCGATGTGGGCAGGTGCGGTCCACAGCGCGGTAGCTCTTTGCTTTTCGATAAGTGAAGCCAGGTCATCGGGCTTGAACGCCGGCAGCAGCACGGTGCACGCGCCGACCGCCCAGGCGCAGTGCAGCGAGTAAAGCCCGTAGAGGTGTGAGAACGGCGCCGGCGACAGGATCCGGTCGGCGGCGGTGAGCTGATGCTCTTTTGTCCCGAGCCGCGCGTTCGACAGCATCGTGCGGTACGGATGCGGCACGCCTTTGGGTGAGGCGGTGGTGCCGGAGGTGTAAAGCAGCAGGAAGGGCTCCTCGGGGTCGGGCTCCGGGTGGTCAGGCGTCAGGGGATCCGCGTCCTCGAGCTCCGTCACCGAGGCCGCCGAATCCAAAAACAGCCGCGCGCCGCTATGCCCGAGAATCGCTTCGATCTCGGCGCCGCGGTAAGGCATGTGCAGCGTGCACATCACCGCGCGCAGGCGTGTGATGGCGAGGTAGGCGACGATGAATTCCGGGACGTTGGGCAACTGTACTACCACCACGTCGCCGTGACTGACGCCGCGGGTCCTCAGGCCTTGCGCCGCCCTGAGGACGCGCTCCTGGAGGGCCTTCCACGTCAATGCGCCACCCGGAAACGCCACCGCCTGCCGATCCGGTCGCTCCCTGGCGTGCCGCGCCAGCCACTGCGGCAGGGTGTCGTCGCGCCACCAGCCGCGGGCGATGAATTCGCGCTCGCGCTCGGGAGCGAAGCGGGGCCGTTCCATCGGTTCAGGATCAGAGTAGGCCGTGACGAATGGCGCATTCTGGCAAAAACACGGGCGGATTGTGAACTCTTGCAAGCCGCCTCCGCAGCGCCCGCGGTATAAGTTCACGATGACGCAGCGCGGGTTCACGCTGATCGAGCTGATGATCGTGGTCGCGATCATCGGCATCCTCGCGGCCGTCGCGATACCCGCCTATCAGGACTACGCCGTGCGCGCCAAGATGTCCGAGGTGATCATCGCCCTGAGCGCCTGCCGCACCACCATTACCGCGATCTATCAGTCGGGCGGAAGCCCGCCCGGCACCAATAACTGGCAGTGCGAAAGCGGCGTGCTCTCGAGCTACGTGGCGGGCGTCACCACCGACGCGGACGGCAAGGTGGCTGCGACCGTCCAGGGCATCAGCGCCAGCGTCAACGGCAAATTCGTCACGCTGGCCAGCGCGGACACACCGGCGAGCGCCAGCTCCAACATGGGAGGCAGCCTCTTCGGCTGGCGCTGCGGCGCCGCGGCCGACGGCACCGACCTGCTGCCGCAATACCTGCCGAGCTCCTGCCGTGGGATCTGATCGGGCCGGTCAGACCGGCTCGAGCCTGCCGTTCACCACGCGCACCTTGTCGCCGCTTTTCCAGGCCGGCGGCGCGTCCGAAGGCACGGTCTTGACCGAGCCATCCTGCAGGCGCACTGAAACCTCGTAGCGCTTGTGGCTGAGCGCGTTGCGCTCGACTGCCTTCACCTCGACCACTACAGCATGTTGCGCATTCTGCGCGTTCGAGCCCGGCAGGTAACCGGTCACCGTCGCGATGCCGACTCCCGACAGCAGGATAATGGCCACCGAGGCGCCTGCGACAAACGGATGAATTGCCGGTTCCATGCGCCGATCATACGAGTCGGCCGGATGGAACTTGCGTGATGTACATCACCTTTGCTGTACCTGTTGCGTTTTTCAGACAATACTGTCGTCCCATGGAAGAAGCGCTGCTGCTCGCCCGGGTGCAGTTCGGGCTGAACATCGCCTTCCACATCCTTTTCCCGAGCATCACCATCGGCCTCGCCTGGGTGCTGGTGTACTTCCGCCTGCGCTATGAACTCACGCGCGACGCGGCCTGGCTCGAGACCTACCGCCTCTGGGTGAAGGTGTTCGCGCTCACCTTCGCGATGGGCGTGGTCACCGGGGTCGTGATGAGCTTCCAGTTCGGCACCAACTGGCCCGGCTACATGAACAAGGTCGGCAATATCGCCGGCCCGCTGCTCGCCTACGAAGTGCTGACCGCGTTCTTCCTCGAGGCGACGTTTCTCGGCGTGATGCTGTTCGGCATGAACCGCGTGCCGGGCTGGATGCACGTCACCTCCGCCGTGATCGTCGCCTTCGGCACTACGGTGTCGGCGTTCTGGATCCTCGCGCTCAACTCGTGGATGCAGACGCCGGCCGGCTACACGATCGAAAACGGCGCGCTCATCGCCGGCAGCTGGTGGGAAGTGATCTTCAATCCCTCGTTTCCCTACCGCTTCGTCCACATGCTGCTCGCCTCCGGAATCACCGCGGCGTTCCTGGTCGCCGGGCTGTCGGCGTGGCGGCTGCTGAAGGCGCCGGACGATGCTGGGGCGCGCGGCACCCTGCGCTTCGGCGCACAGCTCGCCGCGGTGCTGGTGCCGCTGCAGATGCTGGCCGGCGACCAGCACGGCCTCAACACGCTCGAGCACCAGCCGGCGAAGATTGCGGCGATGGAAGCGCTGTGGGAGACGCAGAAAGGCGCGCCTCTCGTGCTGTTTGCCGTTCCCGATGAAGACAAGCGGACGAATCGATTTGCAGTCGAGGTTCCCAAAGGGGCGGCGCTCATCCTTACGCACCGGATCGAGGGCGAGCTGAAGGGCATCGACGCGTTCAAGGATCACCCTCCGGTCGCGCCGGTGTTCTTCGCCTTCCGCGTGATGGTCGGGATGGGGGTTCTCATGCTGCTGCTCTCCTGGGGCAGTGTTTTCTTCATAAAAGATCCCCCTCGGTGGCTGCTCTGGGCCTTCTCCGGCTTCGCCTTCTCCGGCTGGATCGCGGTGCTCGCCGGCTGGCTGACCACCGAGATCGGGCGCCAGCCCTGGCTCGTCACCGGCATCCTGCGCACTGCCGACGCCGTGGGCGATGCCGGCGGCGCGAAGCTCGGCGCGAGCCTCACTGCGTACATAGGGACGTACGCAGTGCTGCTGCTCGCCTACATGGTCACCCTCACGCACATGGCGAGAAAATGAGCGCCGAGCTGCTGCCGCTCATCTTCGCCGCGCTGATGGGGATCGCGATCCTCGCCTACGTGGTGCTCGACGGCTACGACCTCGGCGTCGGCATGCTGATGCCCGGCGCCGAGCGCGCCGAGCAGGACCTGATGGTCGCCTCGATCGGCCCGTTCTGGGACGCGAACGAAACCTGGCTGGTGCTCGGCATCGGCCTGCTCCTCGTCGCCTTCCCCGCCGCGCATGGTGTGGTGCTGGGTGCGCTGTATCTGCCGGTCGCCGCGATGCTGGTCGGCCTGATGGTGCGCGGCGTCGCGTTCGAGCTCAGGATCAAGGCCGAGGGCTGGCACCGCGAGCTGTGGAACTGGCTGTTCTGGGCGGGCTCGACGCTCGCGAGCTTCGCGCAGGGGCTGATGCTCGGACGCTACATCACCGGCTTCGCGCCGGGTTTCGGCTACTGGCTGTTCGCGGTGGCGGTCGGCGCGAGCCTGTGCGGCGGTTACGTGCTCCTCGGCGCGACCTGGCTCATCCTGCGCACGGAAGGCGCGCTGCAGCAGAAGGCGATCGCCTGGGCGCGCTGGGGATTGATGTGGGTGGCGCTCGGCGTCGCGCTGGTGAGCCTCGCGACGCCGCTCGCGAGCGAGACCGTGCGCCACAAGTGGTTCGACTTTCCCCAGGTCCTGTATTTGATGCTTCTACCCTTAGCCACGCTCGCGGCGGGCGGCTGGGTCTGGATCTCCATCGGCAAAAGCGATTGGAAGCCATTTGCCGGCGCGGTGGCGATCTATGTCCTCGCCTTCGCCGGCCTCGCGTACAGCCTGTTTCCCTACGTGGTGATGGACCGCCTGACCCTCTGGGACGCCGCGGCGCATCCCAGCGCGCTCAAGTTCGTGCTGGTCGGCGCGGTGATCGTGCTGCCGTTCATCCTCGGCTACACCGTCTACGTCTACCGGCTGTTCGGAGGCAAACCCAGGGCTGGCATCTACGACCAGAAGTGAAAGCTAGGTGCGGGGAATGGCAACGAAGAAGGACTCGCGCACCACGTCCTTGCCGGCGATCATCTCCTCGGCGCCGCGGCGCTCCTCATCGAAGACCACCGCCGCGAGCTTCTGCAACGTCGCGCGCGCTTCCTCGATGGTGCGGCCGTGGGAATTCACCCCGGGCAATTCCTCGATGAAGCCGATGTAGCCGTGAGTAGCCTTGAGATACACCGCAGTGAAGGCGAGCTTTCCTTGTTCCATGTAACCTCCTGCATCGCAAACGCGAAGGTTACGCGGTCAAGCTTACAAAAGTGTTTCAGCGAGAAAAAAATCCGGAACGAGGTGACACTTCAAAACTTCTAGAGTCGCATCACGACGACATAAATTTTGCAACGCGCAAATTGTTGCACTGCTCCGTGAATTTTTGCTCACTTCTCAAGCAAATGTTTTTTTTCCTTCACCTTCGCCCAATGATCGGCGTCGGGCGGCGGCGACTTGCGCTCGATGATCGGCTTCCACACTTGCGCGCGCTCGCGGTTGAGCGCGATGAACTCCTTCTGCGAGTCGGGCACGTCGTCCTCGGCGAAGATCGCCTCGACCGGGCACTCGGGGACGCACAGCGTGCAGTCGATGCACTCGTCGGGGTCGATCACCAGCATGTTCGGCCCCTCGCGGAAGCAGTCGACCGGACACACGTCGACGCAGTCGGTGTACTTGCATTTGATGCAGCTTTCAGTGACAACGTAAGTCATTTGCAATCAATAGTTTACCATGTATCTTGGGATTCCCCGGCGGCGCCCCCATAATGGAGGCTCCGCGTCACCCCCCTTGGAAGGAGCCATGAGCAGTCCCGACATACGCCATGTCACCGACGACACTTTCGACCCCGAGGTCCTGAAGTCGGACACCCCGGTGCTGGTGGACTACTGGGCCGAATGGTGCGGCCCCTGCAAGTCCATCGCGCCGATCCTCGACGAGGTCGCCAAGGAATACGAGGGCCGGCTGAAGATCGCCAAGATCAACGTGGATGAGAACCAGAGCGTGCCGGCGAAGTTCGGCATCCGCGGCATCCCGACCCTGATGCTGTTCAAGAACGGCAACGTCGAGGCGACGCGCGTGGGGGCGCTCTCGAAGTCGCAGCTCACCGCCTTCCTTGACAGCAACATCTGAAATACTTACTCTCTGAGCGGCTGAGCCGGATTTCCCGGCCAGCCGCAGTGGCAAGAGACTCTCCGCGCCGACGCCTTCGGCGCCTTTCCCGAATATGAGCAAGTCCCAAGCCGTCCAGACGGAAGAAGTCCGTTCACCTGTTTCCCCGGAAGCGGCGCCAACGCCGCCGCCGCCCATCCCTATGCATCTCTCCGAACTAAAACAACACCACGTCACCCAGCTGGTCGAGATGGCCGTGGCGAACGGCATCGAAGGCGCCAACCGGATGCGCAAGCAGGACCTGATCTTCGCCATGCTGAAGAACACGGCGAAGAAGGGCGAGTCGATCTTCGGCGACGGCACGCTCGAAGTCCTGCCCGACGGCTTCGGCTTCCTGCGCTCGCCCGAGACCTCGTACCTGGCGAGCCCCGACGACATCTACGTCTCGCCCTCCCAGATCCGGCGCTTCAACCTGCACACCGGCGACTCGATCGAGGGCGAGATCCGCACCCCCAAGGACGGCGAGCGCTACTTCGCGCTGGTCAAGGTCGACAAGGTCAACGGCGAGCTCCCCGAGGCGGCAAAGAACAAGATCCTGTTCGAGAACCTGACGCCGCTGCACCCGGACAAGGCGTTCAAGCTCGAGCGCGACATCAAGGCCGAGGAGAACATCACCGGGCGCGTGCTCGACATCGTCGCGCCGGTCGGCAAGGGCCAGCGCCCTCGACCTTCGACGAGCCCGCGAGCCGCCACGTGCAGGTCGCCGAGATGGTGATCGAGAAGGCGAAGCGCCTGGTCGAGCACAAGAAAGACGTGGTGATCCTGCTCGACTCGATTACGCGCCTGGCGCGCGCCTACAACACCGTGGTGCCCGCCTCGGGGAAGGTCCTCACGGGCGGCGTTGACGCGAACGCCCTGCAGAAGCCGAAGCGCTTCTTCGGCGCGGCGCGCAATGTCGAGGAAGGCGGCTCGCTCACTATCATCGCCACCGCGCTCATCGACACCGGCAGCCGCATGGACGACGTGATCTACGAGGAGTTCAAGGGCACCGGCAACATGGAGGTGCACCTCGACCGCCGCATGCACGAGAAGCGCATCTACCCCGCCATCAACGTGAACCGGTCCGGCACGAGGCGCGAGGAATTGCTGATCGAGCAGCCGATCCTGCAGAAGGTGTGGGTGCTGAGAAAGCTGCTGTTCCCGATGGACGAGCTGGAGGCGGCGGAATTCCTCATCGACAAGCTCAAGGCCACCAAGACCAACGCCGAGTTCTTCGACTCGATGCGGCGGGGATGAAAAGCGGGGATTTTCCCTTATAATTCGCAACCTTTTCAGCGGGCGTACGACCATGAAGCCAGGCATCCACCCCGACTACCGGCCGGTGATCTTTCTCGACACCAGCTCGAACCATGCTTTCCTGACGCGCTCGGCCATCGACACCAAGGGCCGCGAGACGATGAAGTGGGAAGACGGCAAGGAATACCCGGTGGTGAAGGTCGAGGTGTCCTCGGAATCGCACTCCTACTACACGGGCAAGCACAAGATCGTCGACACTGCGGGCCGCGTCGAGAAGTTCAGGCGCCGCTACACCAAGAAGAAAACCGCTTAACCTGCGGGGCATGCTGCCCCGTCTGACCCTGCCGCCTCCGCCCGCATG